>Ga0206800_1079_pt1 | contig 13857 bp, 8 predicted proteins | sample Alteio_BWOrgCont_64_FD_152898 | JGI IMG/M metagenome (GOLD analysis project Ga0206800, IMG submission 152898) | Enriched cells from forest soil in Barre Woods Harvard Forest LTER site, Petersham, Massachusetts, United States -... | ecosystem: Environmental > Terrestrial > Soil > Temperate forest > O... | reverse complement strand
AAAGCTGACATTGCCTTCAGGATGGCTGAATCTTTGAAAAAAGAACGGGATTTTAAAAAAGCTGAAAACTGGTACAGGAAAGCCATTGCCAACGGATATACCGACCCCATAGCCATTTATGACGTGGGCGAAATGCTGAAAATGCAGGAGCTCTATGACGATGCTATTAAGGAATTTGAAGAATACCAAAAAAACGTGCCTTCCGATAAACGCGCACAGGAACAGATAGATGTATGCAAATCGGTGCAGGATTGGGTATCGAATGCCGAAGCCCGGTCAAGGTTTGACGTGGAAAGTTTTAAACCGGCCAATTCCCCTTATAATGACTTTGGCCCTATGCTTTTGCATAAAAACGAACTCTATTTTACTTCCGACCGCAAAGCCAAAGGCGCCAATACCCGGGGCGGTGAATTCGGCAGGACCGGTTTGGGTTATTCCGATATGTATGTAATGACCTTAGCTACCCCGGCAGGAAAAGGAAAGAATGCAAAAGCACAAAAAACCACCGCCCCTGTACCGGTACCGGGCGATGTGAATACACCAATGAATGAAGCGGTTGGCTGTTTCGACCCAAAGGGTGCGGCTATGTTCTATACCCAGTGCAATGGGCCAAAAGGCAATGAGAAAAAGTTGGACACAATCAAGAATTGTGTGATAATGATGGCCAAAAGAAAAGCCGACGGTTGGGGCGATGCAGAAAAACTTAATTTCTGCACCGACAGCCTCTTAAACTACGGCCACCCGACATTGTCTCCCGATGGTAACAAACTCATTTTTTGCCATGACCGACCCTGACCATAAAGGTACGCACGACCTGTTTCAATGTACCTATATTAAAAGGACGCACAACTGGAGCGACCCTGTAAACCTTGGGCCAACCATCAATACCGCCGGCGACGAAGATTTCCCCTATTTTTATGACGATACCACCCTTTATTTCTCCTCTGACGGCCACATAGGCATGGGCGGCCTTGATATATTCGTAACCCATGGCGAAGGTACCACCTGGACTAAACCCAAAAACCTGAAGTACCCTTTAAATTCCGGTGGCGATGATTTTGGTATTGTGTTTGACGATACCAAAAATTCAGGGTTTTTCACTTCCGACCGTTCTAAAGTAAACGGCAATGCCGTACCTTCCAAAGTTATTAACGATGATATATACGCCTTCAAAATAAGGCCTATGGAACTGAAACTGGAAGGCATCGTATATGACACTACAGTTACTGACCACGCTAAGGTAATGAAGGACGCTACCGTAACCCTTGTAAACCATAAAGATAATACAAGAAATTCAGTTAAAACAAATTCTAAAGGCGAATATTCTTTTACATTAAAAACTGAAACTGACTATTCCGTCTTTGCATCCAAGAAAACCTATCACAATAGTATTAACCACGACCTTACTACCAAAGGGATAGATTATACCCTTACCTTCCATCAGGATTTGAATATTGCCCAATTGCCACTTACTTCTTTGAATATCCGGGGTATTTATTATGACGTTGATAAATACGATTTGAAACCCGAATCAAAGAAAACACTTGATTCTTTAGTAGATGAGTTAAATACATACCCATATATAGTGGTAGAAATCGGTTCACACACCGACTGTAGGTCCAGCTACCAGCACAACGATACCCTATCGCAAAACCGTTCCAATTCCGTTGTAAACTACCTTGTGGCGCATGGTATTGACAGGGAAAGGCTGGTACCAAAAGGCTATGGCGAAACTATGCTTCTGAACAATTGCGCGTGCGAAAACGGCGAAGGCCCGGGTATGAACTGTACTGAAGCAGAACACGCTATAAACAGGCGTACCACTTTCAAGATATTGAGGTTCGACTTTACCCCCAAAGATGGCGGCACAAAAGACGAGCAGCATTAAAGATGTTTTTTTCATAAATTTACTTATAAAGCCCCGCTATTGGGGCTTTTTTTTATATACCAGCCTCTATTCGCTATATGTTAAAATTAATATCCAAAAATTTCAATTTTGCCTTTATCTCTTGTTAATTTTGCCAAATACACATGGGATATTCCAATAGCGGATTTAAAAGGCTTGTAGATTTGGCGCTTGGCGCCGTGGCGGCTGTTATTGTATCCCCGTTTTTATTGATAAGCATTATTGCTATTAAGTTGGAAACCAAAGGGCCCGCGTTTTTTTTACAGGCGAGGTCTTCAAGGGGCGATGGTTTATTCAAGGTATATAAGCTGAGGACAATGGTAAAAGATGCGCCTAAAGTAGGCCCTGCACTGACCCAGGCCGCTGACCCGCGCATTACCAGGGTGGGCAAGTTTTTGAGGCGGACGAGTATTGATGAACTGCCGCAGGTGTTTAATGTACTAAAAGGGGATATGAGCCTTGTAGGGCCGAGGCCGGAAATACCTTCTATTACATCCACATACTCCCCGGAATTGAAAAAGGTATTGGATTATAAGCCTGGGATAACCGGTATTTCGCAAATATCAGGCAGGGCAGCGCTGGAAATTGACCCGAAGATAAGAATGGAAATTGCCTACCAGGAAAAAGCAACCTTCTGGAGCGACTTTATGATAATGGTAAAAACGCCTAAGGCGTTGTTAACAAATGAGGGAAACGTAATGTGAGGGGGAAGTTATGGGTTATTAGGTTATTGAGTTATTAAGGAAAAAAGGAGTTATTAAGTTAACAGTTATTGAGTTATTAAGGGAAAAAATAAACCTAATAACTCAATAACTTAGTAACTCAATAACTTAGTAACTCAATAACTTAGTAACTCAATAACTTAGTAACTCAATAACCTGATATACTTAATAACTAAACGAAATGAAGATAGTATTTGTAGGGGCGGTGGAAGAAGGCTGGATGGCATTGAATGCCGTCCTTGAGCAAGCCGAACACAGAAATGATGTATCGGATATTATTACGATTGAGGATGCTGAAACGGCTTCTATTTCAGGTTACCGCTCATTTGACGGCCTTGCTGAAAAATATGGGGTTGCTATTCATAAAATAAAGCATATCCGGTCGGCAAAATCAGTTGAGCTAATAAAAAGCCTGGCCCCGGATTTAATGATAGTGATAGGCTGGAGCCAACTTGTAAGCGATGAAGTACTGCGGCTACCGCGTTTAGGGTGCATTGGCCTGCATACTACCCTGCTGCCCCGGCACAGGGGCCGCGCACCGATTCCCTGGGCTATAATCAAGGGTTTGGGCAAAAGCGGCAATACCCTTTTTTATTTTACACCCGGGGTGGACAATGGCGACATCATAGGGCAGGAGCCTTTTTATATTACATTGACGGATACGGCCCAATCTGTTTATGAGAAGGCTACTGAAGCAGGGGTAAACCTTGTATTGAAATACTTGCCATTGATAAAAGCCGGCACAGCGCCCCGTATAAAACAAGATGAAGCCATTGCTGACCACTGGCCCAAAAGGACGCCTGCCGATGGGCTGATAGACTGGAATAAACCGGCGCTGGAGATACATAACCTCATCCGGGGCGTATCGCATCCCTATCCCGGCGCATTCACATATTTTAATAATAAGAAAATAATTATCTGGAATTCGGCCATATTGGGTGAAAATGAGATTGATTTGCAAGCACAGCCGGGTAAAATATTGGGCATCACTAAATATGATAAAGGAATCATAGCAGGCACAGGCAATGGTGTATTGCTATTGACGAATGTACAAGAAGAAGGCGGCGAAGAAATAAGTGCCTTTGATTTTGCTGAAAAGTGTAATATTGCACCCGGTAAGTTTTTTAAAAATTTAACGGAATGAATGTATTGATAATAGGGGCGCACCCCGATGATGAGCTTTTGGGCATTGGCGGCACCATAGCCCGCCATGTTAAAAATGGGGACAATGTTTTCGTATATCTGCTAACCGATGGGCATACCTCGCGCTACCGCGACAATGAAAAAATAGCCGAAAGGACGCCGGAGGTGGTTGCCCGGATTGAAAGCGCTAAAAAAGCGGCAGAATTCCTGAAAATAAAGGAGCTTGGTTTCGCGCCGTTCCACGACCAGCGGCTGGATACCGTGCCTATGATAGAACTGGTGCAGGACATTGAAAAATATGCCTCTCATATAAACCCGGATATAGTTTATACGCACCACAGGGGGGACGTGAACCGCGACCACCAGGTAACCTTTTCGGCCTGCCTGACTTCCTTCCGTTCTACCGGCAAGCACTATCCCAAGCGGCTGCTTTGCTATGAAACTGTTTCGTCCACCGAATGGGGGGGGCCCTTTGCAGAAAACTATTTTATGCCCAATGTATTTATAGACATAAGCGAATTTCTTGAAACAAAGATGCAGGCGCTGGATTTGTACAGGCAGGAAATGAGGGATTTCCCACACCCCCGGTCCATGGAAGGGCTTCGTGTATCGGCTAAAAGATGGGGCGGTGTAATAGGCGCGGAAGCTGCCGAGGCTTTTGTGCTGGTAAGGGAAGTGATTATGTAAAACATAAAAAAATGGCCTATTTTAACCAATAACGAAGCGTTGCACAGATTTTAAGATTTAGATATGCTATTTAATTCGCTGCATTTCCTTATTTTTTTTCCGATAGTTTATTTACTCTTTTGGACTTTAGGCGCTAAAAGCGTAAAAGTGCAAAATGTATTGGTTTTATTAGCCAGTTATTATTTTTATGCCTCATGGGATTGGCGTTTTTTATCATTGCTCATTATCATTACCGCCGTTAATTATTTTGCGGGCCTGAAGATTGAGGAAAGTGAAAACCTAAAACGCAAAAAACAAATCCTGGCTATAAGCATTACGTTTAACCTTGTTTGCCTTGGCTTTTTTAAATACTTTAATTTTTTTATCAGTTCCTGGGTTTCTTTGTTTAATATTTTTGGTTACCACATGGATGCCGGTACGCTGAATATTATATTACCCATAGGTATTTCTTTTTATACGTTTCATACCATGTCTTATACCATAGACGTATACAGGGGGATGATAAAGCCAACAAAAAAGATATTGGATTTTTCATGCTTTGTGGCTTTTTTTCCACAACTTGTGGCAGGGCCAATTTCCCGCGCACGCGACGTATTGCCCCAATTCAGCGAAGCGCGGATTTTTAATTTTGAAGAAGCCATGAATGGCTTTGTGCTTATTTTTTGGGGGCTGTTCAAAAAACTGGTAGTGGCGGATAATGCCGGGATATATGTTTCACACATATTAAGGGCGCCACACCTTTATTCTTCCTCTAATATTATAATAGTAATATTTCTTTATGCTTTTCAGATTTACGGCGATTTTTCCGGGTATTCCGACATCGCTATCGGCGCTTCCCTTTTAATGGGAATAAGGCTAATGCAAAATTTCCGGCAGCCATATTTTTCAAAATCGTTATCTGAATTTTGGAACAGGTGGCACATTTCACTTTCATCATGGTTTTACGATTATCTTTTTAATGCCATAGTCATTGCAAAACGCGATTGGGGCAAAGCAGCCATTGTTTTCGGGCTTATGGTTACATTTTTAACCAGCGGGCTTTGGCATGGCGCCAATTGGACGTTTGTAGGATGGGGTTTTATACATGGGGCAGGCCTTACGCTTTTCTTTATTACCGCAGGGATAAGGAAGAAAATTGGAAAATTTATGCCTAAAGTAGTAAATCATGCTATAGGTATTGCCTTTACTTTCAGTTATGTTTGCTTTAGCTATATATTTTTCAGGTCGCCCTCATGGGACATTATCATGCAAATTTTTCATGCTATAGGGCGCATGAGTTTCAGGCCTTTTGCCGTTGAGTTTTTTACGCTTGGAAAAATAATTGTATATATATCCCTATTAATCATTGCCGATATTTTTATATATTTTGAAATACATAAAAAGGTACTCAAAACCGTTTTTGCTAAAGTTTTGGTTATTATTCTTCTTATAATGAGTATTGTAATAGTAGGTTCGTTTCAGGGCAACCAATTTATTTATTTTAATTTTTGAAAATGAAAAAATTCCTTCTCATCATAATAATAGTAATAGCAGGCTTATTTGTTTTCGACCGCCTGATTGATGTTATTATTCAAAAGACACTTGTGGTTAAAAGCAAATTTCATTTTAGCCGTTATGTTACCGGAAAAAAGGCCAAAGATATATATGTGCTTGGAAACTCAAGGGCCTTAAATTCTTTTGAGGAAGACCTTGCCGAACCTGTTTTTCATAAAAGCGCAATGAATATGGCATACGGCATGATGGATATGCAAATGGTAAGGATAATAGCGCTCGACATTTGCAGGAAAGCGGAAAAGCAACCACAAAAACCAACTATATATATTGAAGTGAGCGCCTTGTTTTCGGACCCCAACTTCAAAGGCCACGACACAAAAACAATTGCCATATTGCCAGAATATAATATGTATGCCGACAATTTTCCTGACTTAAAAGAATATTATAAAAAGCATACGCCGGGCGTGTATTATACTAACCTATTCTTTAAATGCTACAAGTATAATAACGAATTGTTTTACCGTAATTTTGAATTTCTTAAAAAAAGTGATGCCGACTGGGTATTGGATGAAGTAGTAAATAGCCGTTTAATAAAAAGCACTGAAGAAATGAAGCCATTTTCTTTTTCTTTAGATTCCACGAGGATGGTATATATGAAGGAGATACTGGAAACGGCAAAGCGGAGCGGTGTACCGGTAAACCTTTACCTTGCCCCGTATATGCCCGAATACCTTAGTAAGATTCAGAACCTTAAACAGGTAACGGATTCTATATTCCATACCACCGGCGCCAGGGTAATTGATTTATCGGCCCTTTTTGATAACGACAAATGCTTTGCCGATATGTTTCATCCCAACAGGTTTTGCATTAAAGACTTAATGGAGGCGCTCAAAGAAAAATCGGGGCCGGGGGCGCAATAGCAATATATTATAAAAGAATAATAATAGTTTTAAAAAATACAATATGATTTCGTTTTCGCCGCCGTATATTGACCAGGACATCATTGATGAAGTGGTTGATTCATTAAAATCGGGCTGGATAACCACCGGGCCTAAAACCAAGCTGTTTGAAAAAGAACTTGCGTCCTATACAGGGGTGAGCAAAGTGCTGTGCCTGAACTCGGCCACCGCCGGGCTGGAACTACTGCTGCGATGGTATGGGGTAGGGGAGGGGGACGAAGTAATAGTGCCTGCCTATACCTACTGCGCTACGGCCAATGTGGTGCTGCACTGTGGCGCTACGCCTGTAATGGTGGACGTAAAGGATGATTTCCTGATAGGCCCTGAAAAAATAGAAAAGGCCATTACGCCCCGGACCAAAGCGATTATCCCTGTGGATATAGCTGGCTACCCGGTAGGCTACGATGCCATCATGGCCCTGGTGGAGAGGCCGGACATTAAGGCGAAGTTTGCTGCCGCCAATGAGAAACAAGCAAAAATGGGCAGGATAATGGTGATTGGCGATTCGGCCCACTCGGTAGGCGCGGTATATAAAGGGAGGAAAATAGGCGGGCAGTTAGATTTTATGGTGTTTTCTTTTCACGCGGTAAAAAACCTTACCACGGCAGAAGGCGGGGCTGTTTGCTTTGGGGCCGATAAATATTTCGACCCGGAAGCCCTGTATAAAGCGCTGAATATAAAATCGCTGCATGGCCAAACAAAAGACGCCCTAAGCAAAACACAAACGGGAGGATGGCGCTATGACGTAACAGAAGCTGGCTATAAGTGGAATATGCCTGATGTACTGGGCGCCATTGGCCTGGCCTCTTTTAAAAAATATGAAAGCTATATTATACCCCGGCGAAAAGAAATTTTTGCTGCCTATAAAGCTGCCTTTGAGAAATATACATGGGCGCAAATACCGGAATTTATTACTTCTGAAAAAGAATCGTCTTACCACCTTTTCCCTATCCGCATTTATGGTATAAGCGAAGTGGAGCGGGATGCCATTATTGATAAAATGTTTGCGGCGGGCATATCGGTAAATGTACATTTTCAACCGCTGCCGCTATTGAGCGTATATAAAAATTTGGGTTATGATATTAAAGATTACCCTGTGAGCTATGATAACTACAGCCGGGAAATATCGCTCCCGGTATATCCGCAACTGACAGATGAGCAGATACTTGCCATTACATCTTCGCTCATAGAAATCGTTGCGGGGGAACTGGCAATATAGGGCCCCTTCCGGAAGTGTTATAATAAACTTTTCTGAAACTGATAATTATCAGTTTTTATTATTGCCATATATCGCAATCTTTGCAGGAAAGTTTGGATATTTTTAAAACGAAATGTTAAAAAACGTTAAAAAATCTTTTATTATATTAAAAATAACTACTTTCGTAATTGAGAACAATGACTATTTAGAGAACAACGACATTTTAAAAAAGGCTTATGAGCAAACATTTACATTTGCTGGAAACTGTAAGCGAGATTTCTTCGGCTGCTGCAGAATTGGGCATTGCCCACCAGGTTACAGAAGACAACTATTTGGATGGCAGGTTAATACACGTCAAAGGGAAAGAGTTAATCAACTTTGGTTCGTGTAGCTACCTTGGCCTGGAACTCGACAAAAGGCTAAAAGACGCGGCGATTGATGCGATTACACGCTATGGTACGCAATTTTCGTCGTCAAGGTCGTATATGTCGGTAACGCCTTACCGCGATGCGGAGGGGATGTTGGCCGATATATTTGATAAGCCGGTAGTTTTGGCGCCTACGGTAACGCTGGCCCATATTTCAGCTATCCCGGTGCTGGTGGACGATAATGATATAGTGATAACCGACAGCCAGGTACACGCCAGTGTAGCTACTGCGGTAGAACTACTGAAAGCCAGGCGGATACCAGTGGAAATGGTGCGGCACAACAATATGGAAGCGCTGGAACAAAGGCTGCAGGAACTATGCCCCAAGTACAATAAGGTATGGTATATGGCCGACGGGGTTTACTCGATGTACGGCGACTTTATGCCGGTAAATGAGGTGGTGGCCCTGCTGGACAAATACGATAATTTTAATACTTATATTGACGATTCGCACGGGATGAGCTGGGCGGGCAAAAATGGCTCCGGCTATGTGCTGAGCCAGGTGGAAATGCACCCTAAAATGTTTATAACCACGGGCCTTGCAAAAAGTTTTGGCGTGTGCGGCGGTGTAATGATATTCCCTGACGAAAAAACCAAAACCCTGGTAAGGCACTGCGGCAAAACACTTATGTTCAGTGGACCGATACAACCGGCTAACCTGGGCGCTATTTGCGCTTCGGCAAAAATACACCTGAGCAAAGAAATATATGTGCTGCAAGATAAACTTGAGGACAGGATTAATTATTTCCGCCGCCTGGCCGCTAAATATAACGTGCCGCTGATAGGCGATGGCCGCTCGCCCATATTCTTTGTAGGGCTGGGGAGGCCCAAAACAGGGTACAGCATGGTGCGTAAAATGATGAACCGGGGCTTTTTTGCCAACCTTTCGGTTTTCCCAAGCGTATCTTACAAACACACCGGCCTGCGGATACCGATAACGTTGCACCATAGTTTTGATGATATAGAAAACCTCCTTGCCACTATTGCAGAGGAACTTCCAGAAGCCCTAAACGATGCAGGCTCGAACATGGAAGAAATATACAGGGCCTTTAATATCCCTGAAAAGAAAGTAGTGCTGCAAAAGAGGATAGCCTGATTAGGATTTTTTGGATTAAAGAATTGGTAGGATTTTTTACGGCCATTTAAGTAATACGCGCCTGGCTGGCTATACTCAGGGCTTCTGTTTTTTAGCTTTTTGCAGTGAAATTACCAATTGGTGCCGTTAGCCCCGTTATTAATAGTTATTTAATCATAATAGTCATAAATCTGACTTACTGTTTCATAAACTTCGCTACATAGTTTCCGTTATCAAGGCCTAATTTCAGGATATAGATGCCTGCGGGGAGGTTGGTAATGGGGACATCAATAACTTTTCCAAAGTTTGAAACTTTGGAAAAGTTAACCATCCGCCCGGTAGCATCGTAAATAGTGATGGATTGGATTTGGTTTGTGGGGGATAGTATGGTGAGGGTGGAAGTGGCGGGATTGGGGTAGATGCTAATATCGCTAATTTTATTCCCTATGTTTTGTAGGCCAGAAACTGTTTTCGCAATGGTAAAAGTATCTTTTGGCAAGTAAATCGGCACGGTGTTTTCGTTAAAGGAAATGGCTTTACCGGAACCGGGTTGGAAGGAAGCTGTTTGCCCGGTAACTGCGTTGGAAGGAATAATAAAACTAATGGTACCTATTTTGCCATAACCTGAAACATTATTATGGTCTATGCGGGTGATGGCGAATGCAAGAGCGTTATTGCTATAATCGGTATGGATAAAGCTAAGCATATCCTTGCCGGGGGTGCCGAACCAGGAGGCGGTAAATTGAATTTTCAAGGTAGAAGTATCCACAAAACCCGGGCCAAAAATAAAGCCGGTGGCGAGGCCGTAAGTATTTGTAAGCGAAACCGCTGCCGTGCCAAGGATAATGTCAGCATTTACAGTATCACCAGGGCTATAACTGGATTTTGAAAACTGGAGGAACAGGGGTGGGTCGGTAGGGTTGCCTGTGGAAGTAAGCCCTGTCTTGGCATGGGTTTTACCCCAATTCATATTCACGACTTTAATATCCGCAGAGTCCACAATGCCGTCGCCATTGCAGTCGGCGTGCTTTTGGTTGGCGCCATTATGAAATGTTTTGCCCCAGTTGTTGCAGTAATGGGCGTACCACTGGGTGGAGGTATCAGTGCGTTTTGGGCCTGTATTATTGTAGGCGATGCCGATATACAGCACATCGTTAGTATCAACCATTTTATCATTATTGGCATCGCCGGGCCAAACGCAGGTACCATCTACAAATATAGTTTTTTGAGCAGAATCGGTACACCCATTTGTAGAAGAGACTGTTAATTTTACCGTGAAATCCCCTGCTGAATTGTAGGTATGGGATGGGTTTTGGGCTGTGCTTGTATCTCCATCGCCGAAAGACCAAAGACAGTGATTTATTGTACCGCAATTATATGGTTTTAAACTACTTGAAAAAGAAACAGAAGTGTGCGAGCAAGTGGTGTCGGAAGTGTTTATCGCGGCATTAATATACTTGACATATTTGACCTCATTTGCTCCAATACAGGGCGGGTTTGGCCTTATAATACCGTCAATATCATCCGTAACATAATCATAATAGGGATATATGTTAGGATACCCTCCCAGGCCTTCGAGAGAATCATTGGTGGCATGGAGGTCTGAAGCAGATAGGAAACCTGGGTTTACCCTAAAACCATGTATATCGCGGCCGGATACAGTGTCCCATCCTACAGATGGACTTTGCCAGGTTTGAAATGTAACATTATTATAAATATTCGAATTATAATATCCATTATACCATCCAGTATCTGAACCAATAACATCATAAACATTATAATCAAAGTAAACCGTATTACCTGAATCCCGCAAATCCAAAGTTGAAACAAACAACCCTCCTTTTGGGTTTTGCATAATATTATCCAAGATATTACAATATTGCCAAAAATTATGTGGACTATAGAAATAAGGTAAAGCAAGTGCAATGCAAATACTATCTGCGGAAATATTATTAAATTCTATATTAATTAAATTGGAAAAATAGCAATTAATTCCGATTTTGCCAGTACGCACAAAATTGTCAAATACATTACAAAAATCACCATTAAGATTGGAATACCAACAACCTGTTATAGTTATCCCATTGCCATTCGGCATTATAATATTATTATGGCTTACTTCCAGGAACGTGGCGCCAGTATTTATTTCTATGCCGACGTTGCCACCAACTATTTTATTATATGATATTAAATTATTTGAATATACATCTGAAGAGGTTAAGTTGATTCCAGTTGGACAATTATCAAAATAATTACCTTTTATTAATGAAGCGACATAAGCGCCTGATATTCCAGTACCACTACTTTTAATATAATTGTTTTCAATACTGATATTATACCCGTAAGCTATAATGTCGCTGTTTACAGAATCATTTCCCCCCCCTATTAGCCTGCAATTCAAAATAGTATCAGTGCTAACGAAATAATAATACCAACCATAAATGTCAATTAATGGGCCAAAAGAATCAGTAATTGTGATTTGTTTAATAATGATGGAAGTGGTGGAAAAAATATTGATTACCCCTGTATCAGAGCCATTTGCTGTTTTTGGATATGTCAAAATAACTTTGCTGCTATCCCCGCTTGTACTTTGAAATGTTATGGTATTGGTTCGGGATGCCCCAGTGATTGAACCTAAGAATATTTTTTCTTTATATATCCCATCTGCAATATTAAAAGTTACCGGGCCACATATCCCATAGGTTTTTAATGTATTAATTGCTGCGGTGAAACTGGAATAATCGGCCCCTGCGCCCCCAATAGTATATGTCCCACTCATAGCAAGTGCAAAAGGCACGGCCATAGTATCCTTCAGATTTCCGGCAGCATTTTTCCCGTTTGGATTTGATGTAAATACCTTTATACTATAAGTATTAAAAGGCAAAAACAAATAGGTACCAATATTAAGACTACCTGAACTATAACCAGGCGCCAGGCTGCCAAGCCAAGTGGTATCAGGCTGGCTGATGCCATTGACGCTCCAATGAATTATAACTGAAGTCAGGGTGTTTATTCCCCTGTTGTTAATTGTAGCAAATACCTTTGTATTTGAATTGTTAAAGCAAAGGCCCTTAAAGCTATCAATAGAATACACCCCCGCCCCATCCTTCGGCGGATTAATTTCAAAAGCACCAATTGTGGGGGTTATGGCACTCCTGGGATTGCCATTATAGTCATCTTTTACTTGCGGAATTGACGTCCCGTTTACAAGGGCAGGATTAGCGGAATATACACTGGTATCTGATGCAAACCAGGGGTTTACAGAAATAGAGTTTAAATCAAAACCGGTAGCTCTTTTCCAGTCAATTAGTGAATCTTCGTATAATGTATCATATAATGCGATAAAATTTCCGTTCGTAAATATGTTATTATAGTTAATGGTATCTGCTTTCACCATTGAATCAAGAAAAATACAATTTCCACTTGCACTATTGACTAAATTATTGTTTAATATTTTGTTCTGCCCACCATGATACCCTCCAAAATAATAATATCCACCATAATAATAATAATACCAAGCTGTTGGAAAATAACTATTGGTTATAACTATGGCTGATTGAATAGAATAATAGATATTAGCGTTATTTATATTGATAGAATTATAAGTAACGCAGATATTTGAATCACAACCTAAAATTAATCCATACTCGTAACCATCGGATTTGACAGCTATTAAATTATTACAAATAATCCCTCGATTGCTTATTGTGCTTTTGCAATTAAATATTTTAATGCCGGTATTGGTACAAACAACTTTATTTTTTGTTATATTAATATTGTTTTTGCAGTTCTCAATATCAAATGCCGTTCCAACATTTGTAATTATATTACTTAATACAGATAGTCCATTTATATTAAAAATAGCTACTCCATTGCTGTCATTTATATTATTTTCAAAAATCAAATTAGTTTCATATTTTATAATACCGGTATCATTGGTATTATCACTAAATGATGCCCCATCACCTATAAAAAGGTTGTTTTTATAAGTATTGCCACTATCGCCATGAGCCACTAAAATACCGCAATATGAATTATAGCCTAAAATCCTATTATTCAAAAAACAACATCCCTTTGGTGAATTAAGGGTAATAACAGGTCTCAAATTAGTAAAATACCCCGTTTGCTGAATTGTAATTTGCCTGAATATTATAAAACTAACGGTATCTAATTTTAAGGTATAGTTTTCCAACGAATAACCGCTACTGTCGGATGTATCTGTGAGTGTTACCCTGCTACTGTCCCC
>Ga0206800_1078_pt1 | contig 13963 bp, 4 predicted proteins | sample Alteio_BWOrgCont_64_FD_152898 | JGI IMG/M metagenome (GOLD analysis project Ga0206800, IMG submission 152898) | Enriched cells from forest soil in Barre Woods Harvard Forest LTER site, Petersham, Massachusetts, United States -... | ecosystem: Environmental > Terrestrial > Soil > Temperate forest > O... | reverse complement strand
CTGCATTTGTATTGGCCTGCACATTATTCGAAATTATATTTATCGGTGCAGCGCAATAGTCCACTACTATGCCCCCATCCATATATTTGCTACAGGCATGGGTTATTGTATTAGCGGTAATATTTATTTGGGTTATATATTGCAGGTATATGGCGTCGTGGAACGAGCTGTCAAAAACGTTGTTGTTTATTTTAATATTAAAATGCCCTGCCGCATTCAGCCCTATTAAATAAACCCCTTCCGCACCTTTTTTGAATAAATTATGCGAAATGGTAATATTGGTATCCGGGCTACCACTCGAAAGCAGCAAGGCATCGCTTGAACCATAAATTCCAAGAAAACAGTTGTTTGCAAATGTAAGGTCGTGGCATTTGCCATGGCTAAAATCTATCAGGCCCGAATTTTTGTTTGTTCCTGCACCGGTGCGCTGAAAACTTATTTTTTTAAAGGTAACAAAGCTGGCCCCTACTATTTCTACTAAATAGTCGTTCGGGGCATTGCTTGCATAGTTCCAGTTCACATTGGCGCTGTCGCCGCTCTGGCTTTGAAAGGTAACTGTATTTATTGCGGAAGAGCCAGGAATAGCCGTTATGGAATCTTGTTCTGTATAACTGCCGTCTTCAATATTAAAGGTTACAGGCCCGCAAAGCCCCCGCGTAGTTAAGTCCAGAATGGCGGCGCCTATCGTAGCATAGTCCGATGGCCAGGTTGCGCCAATGACATAAGCGCCGCTCATGCCGCGTTGAAAATTTGATAAAACGGCTGTATCGTTTGTTGGAAAGGTATCTTTTACCCCATTGAGCGTGCCTACCCAGGCCATTATAGTATAGGAGCCGCCTGTAGAAGTATTAAAAGAGCCTATATCTACCATTATACTTTTTCCCGAAGAGTCGGAACCCGTCCATGCGTATGCGGTTTTTGTAGCCCCGTTCAGGCTCCACATTATCTGTGCGCTTGTCAGTGTGGTAGCCCCCAAATTAGATAGCGTAACCCATACTCTTGTCGGACCCGTATGGCAGTAACCGCTTGCAGGGCTATCTATGGCCGATATACCGGCATTAAGGGCCGAAATAGTGAATTCATCGGCGCCAATGCACGGGTGGCTTGTGTTTCTCACCGCACCATGAATATCATCTTTTACGCTTACCGGCGTACCTGCATCGTAGCAGGCCCCCCCAAGCACATTAAGGTTTGAATCGGAAAAAAAGTATGGTTTTGCCGATACCGAATGTAAATCAATGCCGGTAGTGGCAATCCAGTTCGCAAGGCTGGCATAGCCTATGCCATTCCAGCTGCCTACATCGCTGCCTTTGGTAAACCAGTCGTTATAGTCCACAATATTATAATCGGTTGTTGAAGCCCAGTTTACCGCATATCCTTTGCCTGCATTGTACCCTATATTGTTTTCAACATTTATGGTAGAGAGGTTGCTCTTTGAACCTATATACAATGGCGACCCTAAACTATTGCTTACCATCAGGCTATTGAAATACAAATCGGTATATAAGTCATTTCCTCCAAAATAAAGCCCATAAGCCGAATTCCCACCCGCAAAAACCATATTGTTTGATATGAGCGAATGGTGGCCGGGAGATGAACTTATGTCCCTTACTATTAGCCCGTATTCCCCGCCGGGCAGGTATATCATATTGTCGCTCAAGCCTATGATTATACTGCTGTCAATATGTATTCCCCAGGCGTTATTTGCCGTTGAATAAACATTATTATTGTTCACCGTTGTTGAAGTATCGGCATTGCTTACCTGTATGCCCACACTGTCGAAATTTGTAATAGTATTATTTAGAATTGTTGATTTTTTAGAAAATCCAAGAAAAATGCCGGTTGAGGCAACACTGTCTATTATATTGTTGGTAATGGTTATATTGGGCTTCTCGCCGGCAGTGGTAAGATTTTTTCCGGCAATCGAGATAGCAGATGAACCGTATTTAAAATAGCAACCGGATATGGTGATGTTGCCCCCACCGTCCGAATTGCATTCGACAAGACCGGTTTTCGAATTTTTAAAACCGATAAACTGGCAATGCAAAAAAGAGAGGTCATGGCATTCATAATAACTAAAATTAATAAGGCCGCTTTTTGAGCTATTGTAGTTTCCGGAGGTAAAAGTCCGCGTAAATGTCAAATTTTTAAAGGTAATATAGCCCACATCAAAAAACGAAAAAACGTAATTTAAAGTAGTATTGGTTGGATAGTACAAAATAACCTTGCTGCTATCCCCGTTTTCACTTTCGAAAGTAACGTTATTCGTAGCCGATATTCCCAATATTGATGAAAAACCTGCCTGCACTTCGTACGACCCATCAGCTATTTTGAATATTACTGCGCTGTCAACCCCCGCACCGTTTGACTTGGCGCCATCATTTCTGTACCCATTCACAAGGTCTTCTACGGCAGCGTAAACGGTGGTATAATTAGTCGTGGTGGCCTTTTTGCTGCTGTCTATCGTATATACCCCCTTCAGGTACGCAAATGCCGGCGCCGCGCCCCATATCATTAAAATTAATACACTTATGGCATACCTTGCCATTTTGCCCTTGCTGCTTTTCATTGTTTTAGTCCTTTTGGTTTTAGATAAATATTTTCCTTCGCAATTTATAGTTTTTCTTTCGGTTTTCAATAGGTCAAAAAAAAATTGGTTTATTATACTGGATAAAGGCAGGAATTTTAAGAATACTATGGTGGCAAGCCTAAGACTTGCTTTTATAGGAAATGGGCAAGTCTCGCTAGGGTAAGACTTACCGGAACGTGGGACGCTGGGGCGTTAACGGCCCCAAGCCCCGCTGCATAGCCCTAAGACTTGAGCCAACGTGCTAACACTTAACGGAACAGGGAATTTTAACCACAGAGGACACAGAGATAGTTTGCCACAAAGGCACAAAGAAAAGAAGGCGTTGCAAACGCCAGAAAAAGCCAAACGCGTTGCAAACGCGCTTGAACAGGGGGCGTTGCAAACGCGCTTGAACAGGGTGATACCTCACACCCGCCAGAGGCGGGCGAGGGCGGGAAATATCTACCATAACTACATAGGAATGTCAAATAATTCTTTAGGGTGTATATTTAGCCCTTCTGCCAACGCAAGCACAATATCTAATGTAACGCTGAACTCGCCTTTTTCTATGCGCTGCACAGTTCGTATGGATATTTCGGCATCATCTGCTAAAGCCTGTTGTGATAGGCCGGCAGTTTTCCTTAATTTTTTAAGGTGGTTTCCAAAAGAACGGGTTTCCTTTATATATCGCACCCGTCAAATGTCCAAAAGCTGAAAAATATAATTATGACATGGGTGTCGTAATTATCGAATACTTTCTTATTTTTGCCGCAACCAGATTAAATTTTTGTAAAATTGAATTTTAAAACACCAAAACAATGAAGAAAATACTCACAGCCATTCTTTTTCTTATGCTTTCGCATTTTGTTTCATATGCACAAAGTAGGAATCCAACAGAAGCACAGATTAATTCTGCTGACCAGGCTAAATTAACTAAAGAAATTAAGAACGCCCCGTATATCTTTGAGGGTACAATTATTGAGACCAAATCTTACCAAAGTGGTAAAGCTTATACAGCCCAAATTATTAAAATCCATAAGGTTTTTAAAGGCAATATTATGTGTGGTACAGTGAAAATAATTTCCGAAGGTGGATGGGGGCCTGAAAAACTTGGCGGTGTATTGCAGCCAGGCTTCGGCACAATGACAAAAGGAACATCTGGTGTGTTTTTATGCCGAACGAATTCTTTACCCGACTCTCCGGTTATAGTTACGAAACCAGATAATAATATAGTATTACAAATAAATAATATGATTGTATATGATATAGATGATTATTCAATCAACTTTGAAACATTAACCTGGAGCCTTTACAAACAAATCTATAATCGTATAATACAAGAGACTGATATTCAAATAAGAAAGTGTGATAGTGTAAATTTTCAAAAGTATAGGGATTCTTTGGCTGAAGCACATCATAAAAAATATAAAGGATGGGATAAAAAACTACGTTCATTAAATCATAGTACAGATACTTCTAAAATAAACACACCCGCTACACCAGGGTCTGCCCAGCCCAAAACCAAAGGGCCAAATAATGGAACAGGTCTTTTTTTTTCTCCCGGCCCCCCAACTTTAACATCGCCAGGAGGACTACAATACTTACTTACCTTGACTTCAACCGACTCGCTAAATACCGCTCTTGACTTTGATATTAGCCTTGAACAGGAAGACCCTGACGATACTTTTTATCTTGATTCCGCCAATATTTTTCTTCACCTAAGCGATAGCGCATTTTCAGGCGCACATGTTAGCGTAAGCTGGGATTTGGATATGGCCGCTTACAGTAATTACGGGGTTAGTACATCCGGTTCGGAATATGAAATATATGCCGTTGACAATGACCTAAGCACTATGGTAACATTAACAACCACCCCTACTCTCATTTGCCATGTACACGTAAGCTTGCCCTGTGATATTTTACCCTGGATGTACCTTGATTTTACCAATATGCAGGGCGGAACTGAAGTGCTATATCCTTCTACCTACGTAAAAGAAATGAAAATTGATTCTACTGCCGTTACAGACGACGACGGCGATACAATATCATGGGACTATACGTATAGCCATGAAACCCTTCCTATTACCTACCCCGAAACCCCTGATGTCGATACATTAGGCTCTTTTAACCAAATGGGCTGCAACCCTGGTATTACTTCATTTACACCCAACAGCATACCTGCTGGGTTAAATGACACAATGAAGATTTTTGGATATAATTTTGGTACGCAAGGAGATAGCAGCAAAGTTAAATTTGACAATGCGAATAAGCCGTTTGAGCAATACAGGGCTATAGACAATGCTGATATTATTAGCTGGAACAATAACGAGATTGACCTTATTTTGCCTTCTTATGTAATACGAAGCCCTTCGCCAGTCCCCGGCACAGGCTATGTTGTAGTTATCAATAGCCAAAATATAGGCGGGAAAAGTAGTAGTAAAGTAAAAATCCCCTATGCTATTCAAAACAGCATTACTTATAGCCACCCTACTACAAAATACCGGATAGATATGGCTGGCATGAATATGGATAGCGGCTATACGGTGCAAATAGATAGCGGTTATTCTTACCGCCACGACAGCGTAGCGGCTTGCATACAGGGGGCGCTGCGGGAATGGAGCTGCGTCACCGGGGTAAACTGGCGGCGCGGCGCAGATACCACCATTGCCAGCATAAGCACGTCCAGTGCAGTGTGTTATATTCACTTCGGCGTAATAGACACAAATACCTGTGCACAAACTGCACTTCATACGGCAAGGTGCGGTGTAGCAGACAAGGTTACATCATTTGGGTTTGATATAAATATTGATACTGTTTACCATCATTATTTTTATGACCCTACAGGTTTGCAATGGCAGCCTGCCGGTTATTATGATTTTTACGAAATTATTCTTCATGAACTTGGACATGCCCATACGCTTGCCCACGTAAATGATACTAATTCCATTATGTACTATGGTGTATCAAATACTTCAACCGCCCCGAATGACAGGCACCTATATTTAAGCAGCGATTCAGGGAGTACCATAATAGGAGGGAATGTCGCCATGGGCTTTGCAAAAACTGATGTATCGGCTACAAGTTGCTACCCCAATATGGAACCACTAACGGTAGAGTATTGCAACCTTTTGCCTGGCCCGCTGCATATCAATGGGATAACGCTTTCGAGTATTTGTACCAATAATACTATCAGGCTGATGCCGTCGGTAAGCGGTGGCATCCCGTACCCGCCAACCCGCACCCATAAAAATCCTTATTATCTCTATACCTGGACGCCATTATATGAAAACACGGCGAATATAGATACTTATGGCACTCATAATACGAGTGATACACCGTATGTTTATAACTGGAATTATAATGGCTACAGCGGTAAATATAGGGTAATCCGGTACCAGCTAACAGTAACGGATAATTCCAAACCCTTCCAAACCGCTACCTCTATCATCGCAGCGTTTCTAACCGGCGACAGCACCCTTGCCGACAGCGCGATATATGCCATGCACGATGGGCCGCTTGATATTTTTCAGGAACCTGATGTACAGTGTTTAGCCGACCCGGAGCATAGCCAGGATATTTGGAACCGCTGGGTGAATGATGGCAGCCCGGTGTATCAGGAGCCGCAATATGCCGTTGATGACTCGACAGGGTTGGAAAAGCCCGACTACGCGTATATACGGATATGGAATATAGGGTGCAAGCGGCCCAATACGGCCACGGCGGACAGTTCTTTTTTGCACGTATATTGGACGTTTGCCGCCTTTAGCGAGCGATGGCGAAGCGACTGGATAGGGCAAACGAAACTGAATGGCAATGTTGACGGCAAGGAAATAACCCCGCATAAGGGCATCAAACTTGGGGGGCTGGCGCCGGGAAGAGATACCGTGATAGCGATAAAATGGTACCCGCCAAGCCCGCTCGCTATACCCACGTATGAATACACGCAGCTTTGTATGCTTGCGAGGATAATAAAGCCGGGCTGTGCGGATTCGGGGCTTAACCCTAAAGATACCGAAGAGTACCAGAAGCCCTACGCACCTACTTCGGGTTTTTATAAAATTGATTCAGGCAGTACGTTTAATAACGTGGTAAACCACTGCAATATAGCCACGCACAATATGCACGTATTTGAGATAGGCAAAAATGTAGTAACCATGGTGCAGCCTATATTTGTAAACCATGGCGGGATGAACGGGTATGTAAACTGGCATTTTGTGGTAGAGCCTGCCGAGTCGGACAGCGGGTTTGATACAGTGGGGGTAATAAAAATATACCCGGGCCCCATTGTTTTTAACCGGTGGGTGGAAACGGGCGGCACCTACTACGGCAATATATGGCCTAATGCGGTGGATAGCAGCTTTGTAGTAACGGGCAACAACGCATGGATATATAATATACCGATAAATGGCCTTGATACGCCGATGGTGTATGTAAAATTTCAACTGACCGATACCAGCAGCGCCCTGCCGCCCCTGCACTACCTGTACACCCTGACGCAATACCAGCAAATAACGCCTGACAGCATGGCGGTTACGGGGGCTTTTGACTACGATATAAATGTAAACACGGCGGACCATACCGATACCACTACCTGCGATACTACGCGCGAATACTACGGCTATGCGATTGGCCTGACGAACCCGCTTATGGTAACGCCTGATACTACTTTAGGACCAATCACGGTAAGCAATTTTTTGAATTTTACTACGGATATTGATTTCCAGATACTGGACTTTGCTGATATTGTAAGAGCGGATTGTTCTTTTAGCAATGTGAGCGGGCTTGTCTCGGTCCCTTTTGATATTACTTCGCTGCCGGACGGCCTCTATACGGCTGTGGCCCATGAATATGCGGACGTGGCGCTTTACCAGCAATTTTTGAAAATAACGCCTAACCCGGTAATTGTCTATCCGAACCCAACGACGGGGGTTTTTAATGTGAGTACTTCGCTTACCTACGGAGGTAATATACAAACGAAGGTATATGATTTATATGGGGATTTATTGATGCAATCGCCTGCTTATCTATATGGCGGCAGCGGGATTTTTACTTATTCGTTTGACCTATCGGGCTATACTGACGGCGACTATATTGCTGTAACGATACTGGATGGGAATATTATCAATTCTACCATCGAAGCGAAGATATGTTCGGGCGGCAGTCCTTCTCCGTGATTTAGCACCTCATTCCTGTTTCTCTAAAGGAGAAATGATTGCCGGAATTTATATAAAATTCAAAAATCTTCCCATATCTTTTTGTAATTCCAGAAATATTTTGTACCTTGCATTGGCGAAAAAAAGATTTCGCCCAGGTTGACTGGATTAGGATTTATTGGATTAAAAGATTGGCAGGATTTTTTTATTGAAAAAGTTGACTGGATTAGGATTTATTGGATTAAAAGATTGTAGGATTTTTTTATTGAAAAAGTTGCCTGGATTAGGATTTATTGGATTAAAAGATTGGTAAGATTTTTTGAAAAAAACGGCGTTTTGAGCGAATTGGATACTAAAATGCGCGGATGGATTCTAAAAAAAAGGGGCGGAAAAACGCAATATATTGTTTATGAGGCGATTGTATTTTAAAAAACGGGAATTTAGAATAGATTCATTCAAAAATAGAATAAAACCCGAATAGCTACAAAAAACAAAAGTTTTAATGGAAATTGAATTTATTTTTAAGAGTTTTGTTGTTTGGAATAAAATAAAAGCTAAAATGAATAAAATTAAATTAACTGGAACAGCCATATTATTATCTGTATTACTTTTTTCTTCGAACATAAACGCACAATTCAAATACCCAACAAAATCGCAGGTTTCGGCTGTAAAGGGAAAGATACTGCTGGTATCTTATATATTGGAAGACCGCAATACGGTGGACAAACTGAGGGAAACGCCTGAAAAGCTGGCTCAATACAGGAATTCGATTAATTACCTTGATACTTTGCTAAGAAGGTCGGTGGGCAAAGTTTGGAAATTCGGCAAAGGGGTGGAATTTATGGCTGCCCTGGATGCCGCTAAACTAATGGCAGAGGGCAACAGCAAATATGCCTATATGGGCCTGGGCATAACAGAAAGGAAAACACATGAATGGTACTATATACAAGGGTATGACAGCAATATGTACCATAAAAGCATCAGGGACATAGGCAAGGATAACGGCTATGCGGTGCTGTCGGTATCGCTGCCCGGCAGCAATAAAAAACCGGAACCGGTATATAGCATAGATATGGATGTAACCTACCCGGCGCAGGGGGATATTACCTCGGCACTGCAATTGATGGAGAACGAGTTTTTGCTTGTTATGAAAAAACCTGAAACCAAATTTGATGATTTTGAAAGCGAAGTAAAAGACAATAGAAAACTGCTGAAAGATAAAACGCTGTTGATAGACCAAAACCAGTTGGAACGGGGGGTAACCGAAGCCGAAATAAGCAAGTACTACCCATATACCTTTAAAATAACGGATTTTGATACCATTAATGATATAGAGACCAACTGCACGGCAGGCTATGCGTACATTCTGACGATGCCTTACAAAATTTCTACCATGAATATGGGTTCAGGCTCTACTGCGCCCATTGCCACTTATTTCCAGATAATAGTAAGCGCCAATGACGGTAAGGTACTTGGGAGGGCAGTGCCTCCAAAAACAGAAACGCCCGATAAAGCGGAACATATAGGGAAAAAGCAGGTTAAGGATTATACGGAGGAGTAGGTAAATTAATTTTCAATCTTTTACAATAAGCATTTTTTTATCGGGTTCCTGTTTTTTTAACTTTTGGTTTTGAGCAGGCGCCATGGGCGTTTTCATTTCAGGGAAAGTATCATGGGGGCCTTTTCCATTCAGGGGGGCGGTAAGTAGTTTATACATATCCATCTGTGCGCGGATTTTAGGCCCTTTTGTATTTTTGTAAATATTGGTTTGTTCTTTGTCAATTATCCTGGCCTTGGTATTGTCTTTTAGCTGGAGGTTCAGGAAGCCGCGTAATTCCTGCTTTATATTTTCGTCGTATATAGGGCAGGCTACTTCGATGCGGTAGTCGAGGTTGCGGTTCATCCAGTCGGCAGAGCTAATAAAAATTTTCTCGGCGCCGCCATTGCAGAAAATAAAAATACGGGAATGCTCGAGGTATTTGTCCACAATGCTGATGACTGAAATGTTTTCACTCATGCTTTTGACCCCGGGTTTCAGAGAACATATCCCCCTCACTATGAGGTCAATTTTTACCCCGGCATTGCTTGCCGTGTAGAGTTTTTTAATCATTTCCTCGTCCACCAGGCTATTTAGCTTCAATATCATATATGCCGTTTTTCCAGCTTTGGCGTTTTTTATTTCTTTATCAATAAGCGATACAAGGCCGGAGCGCATATAGTAAGGGGATACAAGGAGGTGCTTGAAAGGAAGGGTTTTGAAGAAGTTATCAAAAAGGCTAAATATTTTGTCTATTTCAGTGGTAATCCTGGGGTCAGCGGTCATTAGTGCATGGTCGCTATACATACGGGCTGTGGACTCGTTAAAATTGCCCGTAGCCAGGTAGGCATACTGCACTTGCTTTCTTTTCTCAATACGGGTGATAAGGCATAGTTTGCAGTGGACTTTTAGCCCCGGGACTCCAAAAATAACCTTAGCGCCTTCTTCACGCAGTTTATTGGCCCAGTATATGTTGGCCTCTTCATCAAAGCGGGCTTGCAGTTCTACAGTAGCTGTTACCGTTTTGCCATTTTTCATGGCGTTTATCAAGGCGTTTACTACATTTGAGTTTTCAGCTAAACGGTAAAGGGTAATTTTAATGGAAACCACCTGTGGGTCAATTGCCGCTTCGCGAAGCAAATCAATAGTATGGCCGAATGAATGATATGGGTATTGCAGCAATATATCTTTCTGCTGTATCAGTTTGAAAAGATTGGCATTGTCGCCAATGCGCGGGTGGGGCAAAGGGTTAACCTGCTCGTAGTGCATGGCCTGCTTGTCAATATCGGGGAACTTGATAAAATCCTTAAAATTATGGTAACGTGCGCCAGGGGTTACATTGTCGCCTTTGCGGAGATGAAGTTTGCGTGTGAGGAATTTAAGCATATCCATAGGCATTTCCTCATCATAGATAAAGCGTACGGGCCTGCCGCGTTTGCGCTGTTTCAGGCTTTTTGAAAGTTTATTCAACAGGCTTTCAGAAACGTCGTCATCGAGGTCAAGCTCCGCGTCGCGGGTAACTTTAATAGTATAAGCCTCAAAGATATCATATTCAAAAATGGAGAAAATTTCATTCAGGCAATAACGGATAATATCATCTAAGATGATGATATAATGTTTGTCATCAATATCAGGCAAAACGAGAAAGCGTGATACAATATCTGTAGGCACTTCGATGAGGGCATATTTTTTATCGGCAGGTTCTTCTTTTTTGGATAATTTAATGCCCAAATATATCATTTTGTCTTTCAGGATAGGAAACTCCGGCGCCGATTCAATCATAATAGGCACAAGGGAGGGGCGTACTTTGAGGTGAAAGTAATTGCGGACAAACTGCACCTGCTGCTGGCTTAGTTGTTTTTCATTAATGATGAAAATCTTATGCTTTTCGAGTTCATCGAGCAGTTCAAGGTATATCTTGTCGAAAGTATGGCGGTGGCGGATAACGATTTCCTGAATCTGCCCTAATATTTTTTGGGGCGTACCGCCAAAAACAAGGGGCGTTTTGCCGCCCAGGTCAGCCATTCTTTTCAAAGAAGCTACCCGTACCCTGAAGAACTCATCGGAGTTGGCCGAATAAATCCCCAGGAACTTAATCCGTTCAATCAACGGCACCCTTTTATCTTCGGCCTCCTGCAAAACGCGGTCGTTGAACGAAAGCCAGCTTATTTCGCGGTTTACAAATTTATATTTCTCCGCCATTATTTGTTCCAAATTATAAAAAGGCACAAATAACTTAATAAAATCCTTATTTCCGCTTTAAAGTGTGTTAAATTTTTGGAAGAGGGGGTTGAAAGGCATGGGGTTTTTTGATAAAACTTTGTTTCCTAAAAAAATATGGAGGCTGCTACCCCCCCAAAAAAAAACTATAATCACAAAGATGGAAAGAACACCGTCTAAAACACCTTTTTCATTAAAAACCCCTTAATTTCGTACCATGATGAAGCCCCAGATAATATGGCACCCTAAAAGGATGTGGAAAGTGCTGAAGGCTGCGGGTATGGCTTTTCAGCAGCATGATACCTGGACGCTTGGGGCGGCGCTGTCTTATTACACTGTTTTTTCGTTGGCGCCCATCCTCATTATTGTTATCGCGCTTACGGGGGTGCTTTTCGGGAAAGACGCCGTAAGCGGGCAAATATATGAGCAAATACGCGGCCTGCTTGGCGATAATACGGCCACCCAAATCCAGGACATGATAAAAAGCGCCTACCAGCCGGGCCGCAGCGTTTTCACAAGCGTTATTGCCACTATTTTGCTCATTTATGGCTCCACTTCCATATTTACGCAATTGCAAACATCGCTAAATACAATTTGGGGCGTAAAATCGCACCCTAAAAAGGGCCTTATAAAATATATCCGTGACAGGGTATTGTCTTTTACCCTTGTGATAGCGATGGGCTTCCTGATGCTGGTTTCATTGGTAATAAATGCCTTGCTTGTGGCCTTATCAAAATATTTCCAGGGGTTGCTGCCCGAAACATCCCTCCATATTTTCAGGATAGGGGAAACGCTGTTTTCCTTCATCGTAATCACCTTTATTTTCGCCATGATTTATAAGTCGCTGCCGGATGTAAAAATCAAGTGGAAATACGTTTGGGCCGGGGCTATATTTACAGCCATATTTTTTGTTTTAGGCAAATATATTATTGGCTTTTATATTGGCAACAGCCGTATTTCAACTACTTATGGCGCGGCAGCTTCTATTGTTTTTCTGCTGATATGGGTTTATTACTCATCGCAAATATTGTTTTTCGGGGCGGAGTTTACCCAGGCATATACGCACGAATTGGGCGGCAGGCTTTTCCCTACCGAATACGCCGTGCAGATAACGAATATAATACTGGAACAAGGCGACAATGAAACCAATGGGCATTTTGAAAAAGAAGTGCATAAAATTGAACATCTAATAAAGCATGACCAGGGCCAGGATAAAAAGAAAAATAGCCCTCCTGAAAAACCCGGTGAAACTAAAAAGGTCTGATGCCCGCTAAAACCATTAAAATACTTGCAAAAACAGCCTGGGAAATCTGCCTTCTGGTGGGTGTAATTTTAGGCATAAAAAGCCTGCGTGAGCCGGATGTGTGGTGGCAGCTGCGCACCGGGGAATGGATAATACAAAACCATAGTGTCCCCTATAAAGATATTTTTTCGTTTACCTTTAACGGCGCCCCCTGGATAAATGTAAAATGGGGCTTTGAAGTACTGATGCAGTGCATGGCCTATATAGGCGGGCCGGAGTTTACCCCTGTACTGCAATGTATAGCCAATGTGCTTATCCTTGTTTTCGTATATAAGGCTTTTAAAGTTTTTAGGAAAAATATTTTCGGAAATAGCAGCAATATCCCATCGGCAAGCATCATCCTGGCTGGTTTAATTTTACTTTTTACCTGCGCTTTCAGGTTTATAGGCCGGCCGGAAATGGCAAGCCATGTATTGACGGCTGTGTTTTTATTCTTCATTTTAAGAAACCATTTTTCACCGTCCAATAAAATTTACTGGCTCATCCCGCTTCAGGCGCTTTGGGCAAACCTGCATGAAGCTTATGGCATAGGCATGGTGATGGCAGGCATGGCCGCTTTTGCGGCATTGGTAGAATATCTGGTTAATGAAAATAGAAGGCGCGAGCGGACACTTGCGCCGGAGGCAAAGTCCCCCCTTCGGGGGGATTTAGGGGGGCCGATAGACGATGTCGCGATAAAAAAAACCAAATTTCCACTGCCACTTATATTTACAGCTATCGGCGTTATACTTGCCCCGGCTATCCACCCTTATGGATTGGATATGATAACCCATCCGTTTGAAATATTTTCGCAGGTGCAGGCCAATAAATTCACCTCCGAGCTACTTGGTTATACCAGCCCGGAATATTGGCAGGTAGAAGCATATATTAATATCATTTTATTCGCACTTGGGCTTATTTTCTTTTTTATGTGCGGCCCTAATGCCCCCAAAACAAAGTGGTACCAAAGGCCGGTAAAAAGTTTTGGGCTGGCCTATTTGCTCTTTTTCTTCGTTTTTTTTTACCTGAGTTTTACCGCTTATAGGAATATCCCCTTTTTTATTATCATAGTTACGCCCATCATTGCCAGTGGAATGAGTGCGACATTTACTATATTAAGAAAACGTTTTGCCGCATTGCAGAAACCGGTTTTAGCGGTAGCAATTTATATTATATTAATAGCAGCTGGGGCCGGGTTTTAC
>Ga0206800_1077_pt1 | contig 13993 bp, 12 predicted proteins | sample Alteio_BWOrgCont_64_FD_152898 | JGI IMG/M metagenome (GOLD analysis project Ga0206800, IMG submission 152898) | Enriched cells from forest soil in Barre Woods Harvard Forest LTER site, Petersham, Massachusetts, United States -... | ecosystem: Environmental > Terrestrial > Soil > Temperate forest >... | reverse complement strand
CCAGGTACTTTAGCTAACTCTTCGATACTCGCTTGCCGTACCTCCTGCAACCCGCCAAAGTAGTGTAACAAATTCTGGCGCCGTTTATTACCTATCCCAGAAATATCTTCTAAGGTAGAAGTCACCCGCCGGCGAGCACGCTGGTTACGATGCGCTGTAATGGCAAAACGGTGCGCCTCATCCCGGCACTTTAAGATCAATTGAAAGGCCAATTCGCTGAAAGAAACCCGAAGGATCTTACCCGCAACGAAACGATAGAGGGTTTCCAAACCGACCCGCCGCCCTTCTCCCTTCGCCACAGACAACAAAACAGGGTTTAATTCAAGTTCTGTCAAGACCCGTTGCGCTGCCATCAACTGAGCTTTCCCGCCATCTATCAGGACAATATCCGGAAATACACCCCCCTTTGATTTTAACCGACCATAATGCCGCGTTAGCCCTTCTGTTAATGCTGCCGGATCGTTACCATCCGTTTCGGACCGAATGTTAAAACGCCGATAACCCGACTTTTGAGGGCCACTCATTTCAAAAGCAACACAGGAAACAACCGTGGCTTCTCCTAATGCATGGCTCACATCGAAGCACTCGATCCGTTCTGGGCGTTTGTCTAGGTGCAGAGATTCTTGCAGTGCCGCAAAATGTAAAGATAAATCGATGCGAGCTTGGTGACGACTAATCAGTGCTTGCTTCGCACTGTTCGTCGCCATCGTCACCCATTGTAAGCGATCGCCACGAACAGCTTTTACCAACTCCAACGTCACACCTATTTTTTCCTGTAAAAAAGAGACAATATCGGTTGCAGCGGAAAGTGAAAACGGCAGCAAAATAGTTTTTGGATAAGAAAAGGATTCTTCGTCCTCAGGCATTCCATAGTGCTGCAGAATAAAGGCTTGCAGGACATTTTCGGCTTCGTTGTCACCCGGCATAATGATCGCAGTTTTATTGGGATGGTATTGGCGGCTGCCCACCATACTGCCCTCGCGGATCATCAAAACGTGCACACAAGCTTCATGATTCAAAACCGCGATCCCCAGTACATCCATATCGCGGGCGGATCCCATGATAATTTGTCGTTCTTGAATGCCTCGCAACAGAGCTATTTGATCGCGTAATCTCCCAGCCTGTTCAAAGTTCAAATCCTGGCTTGCTTGCTCCATTTTAGAGATCAAATGTTCAATAACGGCATGGTTTCTGCCCTCTAAAAACAGTTTGGCGACTTCGACGTCACGGCGATAGTCTTCTGGATCGATTAAGCCAACACACGGACCTGAGCAACGTTTGATCTGATATTGCAAGCAGGGTCGAGTTCGACCCTTAAAAAAAACATCGTCACACAACCGCAAACGGAAAATACTTTGTAACAATTGTAAGGCATCGCGCGCTTCGCGACTGCTGGGATAGGGCCCATAATACTTTCCATTCCCTTTTTTTAAACCGCGTTGCATGGTCAATTGAGGATAAGGCCCATCCGACAAAACCAAGTATGGGTAGGATTTATCGTCACGGAACAACACATTATAGCGAGGCTTTTCTGCCTTAATTAAATTATTTTCCAAGAGTAACGCTTCGCGTTCATTTCGCGTGATCGTCACTTCTATCGAATGAACTTTTTGAACGAGTTGTAACGTTTTTGCATCCAATTGACGCTTAAAATAACTGGTTACTCTTTTTTTAAGATTTTTGGCTTTACCAATATAAAGAACGCGACCCTTCTCGTCCTGCATGACATATACGCCAGGGCGAGTGGTTAAATTCGCAAGAAAAGGATCAAATTTACTCAGGTATTCTCCGTATCTAATATGCCATGTCTCATGGCAAGCAACGTTAATTCAACATCACTTTCTACACCCAATTTTTCGTAGATACGATAACGATAGCTGTTAATGGTTTTGGGACTAACGTGTAACTTGTCTGCAATTTCTTGAACGTTTTGTCCACTGGTGATCATAATCATCACTTGCAACTCTCGTTCAGAAAGTAATTCGAACGGTGATTTTTCTGCATCCGACAATGACTTGAACGCTAACTGCTGGGCAATTTCAGGGCCCAAATAACGTTTACCAGCATGAACGGTTTTGATGGCCATGACCATCTGCTCTAATAAAGCCCCTTTCGTTAAATAACCACATGCACCCGCTTGCAGTAACTTCGAAGGGAAAGGTTCACTGCCATAAATCGTTAAGGCAATGATTTTAATGTTGGGATCGTTGCGAACCATTTTACGTGTTGCTTCCAATCCACCAATACCAGGCATTTTAACATCCATTAAAACGACTTGCGGCCGCTTTTCTTTGGCAATTTTGACCGCATCTTCGCCATTACTGGCTTCATCAATCACTTCTATTTCTGGAACATCGGCCAACAACCGCCTAATACCAGCCCGAACCAGATCGTGATCGTCCACGAGCAAAACTGTGATCACCGCAACCTCCATTCAGAAACTCTATACTTATTTTATCTATCAAGCTGGCGGAGAGACAGGGATTCGAACCCTGGGAGGGGGGATACCCCTCAACGGTTTTCAAGACCGCCGCTTTCAACCGCTCAGCCATCTCTCCAAGGCCCTCATTATAATCAGGCACTGAGTAAAATACGAGTCAGTAGATTTTTTGGATAGCCTACAAAATACGATAATTATCCTATTTTTTTGTTCAGTATGATACTGTATAAATACCATGCACCTACAAACTTCCACGCTCTCTTCAGTGCTAACAGTGCCTCTTTATGGTATATTGAATACGTGAAAATGATTCGCTAAGGAGTAGAACAATGCGACAAGGTACGAATACGGTTACCCGATCTCAGTCAAACATACTAATCCAAACCAATTCCGTGATTCGGAATACATACACGCTATTAGCTTTAACATTACTCTTCAGTGCTTTCACTGCCTGGTTTGGAATGATCAGCCATGCCCCCATGCTGGGTTTATTGGTGATCCCAATCTATTTTGGATTATTGTTTTTAACTCAAGCGCTGAGAAACAGCGTTTGGGGGATCGTCTCTATCTTCGCCTTTACCGGGTTTATGGGTTACACCTTGGGCCCAATCCTCAATTTTGCCATCCAAGGCTTTAGCAACGGGCCCCAAATGGTCATGGCTTCCTTAGGGCTGACCGGCGCGATTTTCTTATCCTTATCCGGCTATGCCTTAACCACCCGTAAAGACTTTAGCTACCTCGGTGGCTTTCTGTTTGTGGCAGCGACCGTTGCCTTTTTAGGCAGTTTGGCGGGAATGTTCTTTCAGATCCCAATGCTGTATTTGATGGTATCCGCAGCCTTTGTTTTGGTTTCATCGGGGATGATTCTATTTCAAACCAGCCAGATCATCAGCGGGGGTGAGCGAAACTACATCATGGCAACGATTTCGTTGTACGTCTCGATCTATAACCTATTTATCAGCCTATTACAGCTCTTTATGATGCTCTCTGGTCGAAGAAGTGACTAACAACATCGGAGGCATCCCCTTCCACTCTCCGTAAATAAAGTTTTGATCCCCCTTTATGGGGGATTTTTTTGTTTTGACCTATTAGAAAACAATCTTGACAGCAGCCAAGACAAACTGTAATAATTGAGAGCTAGTTGTTTCATTTGACTATTACCATCCCCCCAAATTTTATAGATATCAAGGAGACTAATATGTATCAAGCACCTGTACCGTTGACAGAAGCGCAGCAACTACAAGTAGAAAATCTTTTAAAAAACCCTGAGCAAGTACGAGATATAACCGGATCTGCTGAATTAAGAAATTTGCACGCACTCCTGGCCGCTCCTTTGGGAGGAACCATCCCAGCTCCCAGTCTGGACAAACTTCTTCAAAACAGTGTGGTTGATCCCCGCGGCACAGTAGAATTTCATGTTAGACATTCAACCCCTGTTCCGGCTGCTGCTGGTGGAGGATTCATGCCACACTTTGAACAACACAAAGAGAGTGAACTCGACACCCAAACAAGGGCAAAGGCAGCACAGATGTTAAAAGCAGACCCTGACGGCATAAAACAGTCCGCTGTTGAAAGGTTTTTGCAAGAAAGCGGTTTAACAAGGCTTTACTCCCCCGAACAACTGAAAGATAAAGGGCTACACCAATGGGTTACCGAAAGGATGTCAACTGATTACATAGAAGTGGAAGCTAAAATATTAGCAAGAAAAACAATCGAGGGCCAATCCCCCTCATCAGGTCCTAAGTTGCAATAGCACGTACTGTTATCTGCGCTATTTAAAGGGTAAGGGGTGTAAATGCACTCCTTACCCTTTAATGCTATTCATGTGCCTATTCTATACCCAGACTCGTCGCACTTATCCATAAATAGTTATTGACCTAGTCGAAAAAATCTGTAATACTAACTTTCGTTTTTAGAGTTGGCAGTTTCACCTTAAAACCGAGGGTTACTCAAAAATGACAACAAAATTTACTAAAAAGCCGGATGCAGTCGTACACGCAATTCCTTTGAGGCTCAAACCCAAAGCTTCCCCGTTACAGGCCCAAAATCTTAAATTTTATACTTTAAAATCCCAAAACGGGATATTTTACCTGACCGATTCTGCGGGAGAAATCGCCGCACAAAATGCAGAATCAGCCGAATTTCAATTTGTAGTGCTAAAACACCAAACCGAACACGGTGACTATTTGGAGCTCCGGATCAGCCAGGGAAATCATTGGTACATAGCCGGGGGCGATGCCCTAGACGAAAATAACATGGCTGTCATGGCAGCCGGTGATCTCCACCTCTCATTTGGTAAAATCAAAAAAATCACCGATCAATCCGGCGGATTTTACATCCCCAATACTGAACCCGATGCCTCGCAAAAAAAGCTATCGGCCCTGCATGCCATGAAAGCCGTCGGTTTGCCGCTCGATCGATTCCAACCCTTCGTCCAAGACGATAAAGCCTTAATGTTCAGCACAGCACTTCAGTTCCAAAAATTGGTCGCTTCTACCTGCAGTCGCGAGACTTTAGCAGAAGGCCAAAAAGGCGAACCTAAGTCAACAAAAAGTACTACCTTAACCTGCGCATAAGCGACTGGCTCTAAATAATTGTTATTCCACCCATATAAGGAAGTAGAACTTCAGGAATGTGGATCCGACCTTCACTGTCTTGATAATTCTCCATCACTGCAATCAGTGTTCTGCCCACAGCCAAACCTGAACCATTTAAAGTATGACAATATTCCGGCTTGTGCGTTGTGGGATGACGAAACCGCGCTTGCATTCTTCTGGCCTGAAAAGCTTCGGTATTGCTGCAAGAAGAAATTTCTCGATAGTGATTTTGACCTGGCAACCAAACTTCCAAATCAAATGTTTTGGCGGCACAAAAACCCATATCTCCCCGACACAACGCCATCACCCGATAGGGTAACTTGAGCTGCTGTAAAACAGCTTCGGCGTGAGACACCATCGATTCTAATGCCGCATAAGAATCTTCTGGAGAAACAATTTGGACCATCTCTACTTTATCGAACTGATGTTGGCGTAACATGCCACGCATGTCTTTGCCATACGTTCCAGCTTCTTTTCTAAAACAAGGACTGTGACAGACATATTTCAGCGGTAGCAGATCAAAATCTAAGATCTCCTCGCGCACCAAATTCGTCACCGCAACTTCGGAAGTCGGAATGAGCCACCAATCGCCGTCTTGAATGGCAAACTGATCTTCCGCAAACTTGGGTAATTGTCCTGTACCAAATAAGCAATCACTGTTCACCAGATAGGGAACATAGATCTCTTGATAGCCATGTTGGCTCGTGTGCAAATCTAACATAAATTGCCCTAACGCACGATGTAACCGGGCCAGTTGATTTTTTAACACCACAAAACGTGCCCCAGATAATTTGGCCGCCGCTTCGAAGTCTAAAAGAGTTCCCCCTAATGCTACATGATCTTGTGGAACAAAAGGGAATACAGGTGCTTCACCCCACCGTCGAATTTCAACATTGTCTTCTTCCCTCTTCCCTTCTGGCGCCGTGGGATGGGGAAGATTGGGCACAGCAGTATACAACCGATGCAATTCACTTTGGATGACTTGTAATGCTTCCTCGGCTGCTTGAATGGCATCTCCTAATTGACTTACTTCTGCCAACAACGGCTCAACCGATTTGCCTTGGGCTTTGGCTTGCCCAATGGCTTTAGAACGCTGATTCCGTTCACTTTGCAATCTTTCAGTTTCAACCTGCAAAGCCTTGCGCTGAGCTTCTAAATTTTTAACAGTGGAAACATCCAAACTGAACCCACGAGTGAGCAATGCTTCGGCAATGCCCTCTAAATTATCACGGTATAATTTAACATCTAACATAAAGATCTCAATCGTTTAATAAAACATCCACATTCGGCGGCGGTGTGAAATGAAATTGTTCATCCAACACCGGGGTATTTAAGTGAAGATGGGTAAACAGAAACTGAGAATCCTGCCCCAATTGATCTAAAAGCTCCATTTCTTTTAACTGACCCGCTTTAAACCCAATGCGGATCCATTGAAATGAGCCTTCACCCTTTTTGGGCGTTAATTCAAAACAAGTATCACTTTTTTTCAAACAATGACCCTTCTCTAGAGGAAGAGCCTGCACAGTAAAATCCCGATCTAGACTTTTCACTTCTCCCGTAAGGAAGAAAATAGGTGCTTTACTCTGCCCTTGGTTTAACTTTTGCACCGTGACTTGTTCCAGATCTTTATCGAAATCCCAAACCTTTTTGCCATCGGAAACAACCAAACGCGGCTCTTTGCCCAACACTTCCCAACGAAATTGTCCTGGTTTTTTCAGCCAAACTTTTCCAGAACAGCGCTGTAAAATTCGACCTTGTTCACTTTTAATAGTTTGATCGAAAGAGGCCTGTAACGTTGCAATCGGCCGTAACAACGCTTGTAAAGCTTCACTGTCTTTGCCAGCCGAAAATGCCGAGCCTGAAACAAGCATGAGCAGCATTAGGATCATTTTTTTAGTCATTTTCACACCCAGCTCCAGATCATTTTAAAAAGGGACTCCTCTTAATCTAACATATCAGCAGAAGGGTTTCTAATATTTATATAACTGAATTAAGGGGGCTGATTATTGTTTGCGGGCACTGCCTTTATCTAAGGTTAAAGCACCATTGACCATCATAACGCCCCCTAAAATTAATACCGCTGCCAGACAAAATAACAAGCCAATGTGTTCCTTTAAAAAAACCACACCCAAGATGGTTCCAATGATGGGTAAAAGATACGTCACCATTGCCACGGCTGTTGCCCCTTGATAATGAATAATCCGATAGAACATCATAAAAGCCAAGGTAGTACCAAAAAATGCCATACTCAGAATAGCACCCCAAGTCGCCCACGAGGCCTCGGCAATGCACTGTATCGGTGAATCAAATAGAAACGCCAGCGGCATAAGATAAACCACAGAAGAACTGAGTTGCATTAATGGTGTCGCATAAGCCGGCGCATTTTGCAGATATTTTTTGGCATACACATTGGCAATGGCATAACTCGTTGCCCCCAGACAACTAAACATCATGCCACGCATATCCAGTACAACGTGTTCATTCAACAATGGCGGCAAAAATAACACAAAAAAGCCAGAGAATCCTAAAATCACCCCAATTGTGCGATTGAGTGTTAAACGTTCATCTGATAAAAAAAGATTGGCTAAGAGTAAGGTTATAATCGGAGTAAGACCATTAATGATTGCCGATAAGCTGGTGGGTAAAGTTTGCAACGAATAATTAAAACAAATAAACGGCAAACTATTCACAAATATCCCAACGATACAGCAGTGAAACCAAAGCACACGATCTCGGGGTAATCGGATTTTTTTAATTTTAAGTACAACTGCTAATAAGAGGGCTCCAATGGTGATCCGCGTGGTTGCTAAAGTTAAGGGAGTCATCTCGATAACCGCAATTTTTATAAATAGATACGAGGGTCCCCACAGCATCGCCAATGTAAAAATATCAATTAACCCTTTTTGACGCAGGCGCTGCCACATAAACTTATCGTTGCAAACGAAGATATTCCATCACATCCATCATGGAATGCTCTGGCTTAAAATGGAAAACAAAAAATCCCAGTTTCTCTGCTCGTTCAATATTGCCCAGCCAATCGTCAATGAATAAACATTCTGCGGGTTTTAGATCATGATCTGCCAAAATTTGCAGCCAAGCTTTATCGATGGATTTACCGTAACTCACTAAATGGGAGTAATAACTCTCATCAAACAATTGCGAAAAAGAAGACTGGGGCTGGTCCGCTGCATACAATTGTTCAATATAATCCAAATGTAAGGCATTGGTGTCGCTCAAAGCAAAAACCTTGTATCCCATAGCACGAATATTTTGTAAATGTTTGATATTCTGACGCCGTAACCCCAGAATCACTTTATTCCAAGCCATGACAAAATCCGGAGAAGGGATCTCGGAGACACCTGCCCACTTGGCCAAGTCGCTTTTAAACGCTTCGGTATCGATTTTCCCAGTTCCATAGAGACCCAATAATTCGGAAAACCCTGGATCCGAAAAAAAGTCTTGGGGTATTTCTATCCCAATCTGTCTAAATGAAGCGATCCAGAGATTGAGATCAACACTGACCAAAACATTCCCAATATCCGAAATAACGGCTTTTATCATATTATTCCACTGCAGATTGCCCGACCAACACCTCACGGCTACCATTGTGCTGCATATTACTCACAATGCCTGCCGCCTCCATCGCTTCAATTAAACGAGCTGCGCGATTATATCCAATTTTTAAACGGCGCTGTAAATGCGATATGGAAGCCCGACGCGTCTCGGTAATGATTTGAACGGCCATATCATAAAATTCATCTTGTTCACCACCCTCTTCTTCTTCCAAACTGCCGCCCCAGTTGCCGGAATATCCACTGCTGGCAGAACCCAAAATATCGATCGCGTAATCTGGCTCACCGATTTCTTTTAAGGCTTTCACCACGCTGTGTACTTCTTCATCGGACACAAAAGCTCCATGGATCCGAACTGGCACACCACTGCCAGGCGCCAAATACAACATATCACCATGGCCTAATAATTGCTCAGCACCTTGTTGATCTAAAATCGTGCGCGAATCAATTCGCGAGGAAACTTGAAAGGCAATTCGGGTCGGAACATTGGCTTTGATCAAGCCGGTAATCACATCCACAGAGGGTCGTTGAGTCGCTAAAATCAAGTGAATCCCCGCCGCTCTCGCCTTCTGAGCAATTCGGGCAATAAGCTCTTCAACCTTTTTTCCGACGACCATCATCATATCGGCAAACTCATCAATGATGACGACGATATACGGCAGGCGTGTTAATTGCCCACGCTCTAGACCACTCTCAGCCCGCCAGAGCGGATCATAAATGGGTTGATTCTCCTGTTCGGCATCGGCAATTTTACGATTAAAACCAACGAGATTTCTAACACCCATGGCCGCCATGAGTTGATAGCGTCGTTCCATTTCAGCCACACACCACCGTAACGCATTTGCGGCATCTTTCATATCGGTCACTACCGGCGTTAATAGGTGCGGGATCCCATCGTAAACCGATAACTCCAACATTTTAGGATCAATCAAAATCAGACGAACATCAGCAGGCGTTGCTTTATACAATAAACTCAATAACATCACATTGATCCCAACCGACTTCCCAGAACCGGTGGTGCCCGCAACTAACAAATGCGGCATTTTCGCTAAATTAACCACAGTCGGATGCCCCTCGATGTCTTTACCCAAGGCAAGACTTAAAGGAGAAGAAGATTCCACATACTCGGTGGATTCTAAAATTTCTCGGAGCCGCACTAACTCGCGCTGCTCATTGGGAATTTCCAATCCAACCACGGATTTACCGGGGATCACTTCGACCACGCGCACCCGTGTCACCGAAAGCGCACGTGCCAAATCTTTCGCCAAAGTCGATATTTTGCTGACCTTTAACCCAGCTGCCAATTCTAATTCAAATCGGGTAATAACCGGACCAGGATACACGGCAACCACAGACACTTGGATCCCAAATTCTGCCAATCGAAGTTCCACTTCCCGCGACAAAGCTTCGATGGTACTCGGAGACATTCTTTCCGCGATTTCAGTGGCTTCTGCTTCTTCCAATAAGGCCACCGACGGTAATGCCGTATCGTGAAATAATTGGGAGATAGCAGGTTTCACTCGAACGGGTGGCCTGACTTCTTTTGCTGCAACCATTTTAACTGGCACCGGCTTCGAGGCGGCCAAGACACTCTCGCGCTTCGTTCCGTCTTCTTGCATCGTCGGATTGATCCGCTGTGTTCTTGCCACTGGAGTCGCCGGCTTTTGCCGGCGCTTTTCACGCCATTGTCTAAAGCGTTCGCCCCACTGCGAGAAAGAGAATTTAGGAAATTTAAAGTTCGCAAATTTTGTGAATAAAGCTTTGCTCAGCACATCGACCAAACCAAACCAAGACAGCCCAGTGGTGAGCGTAATACCCGCCAAAAATATGGATAATAAGGTTAAAGTACTCCCCAAATCACCCAGAGCAGGCCGAATGGCTGAACTGATCAGTTGCCCGCACACGCCACCCGCACTCACGGGCATGCTGTTATCCCAACTCCCGAAATGCAAACTGGCCAACCCACAGCCAGCGACCACGGCCGTCAGAAACCCAATGCCTCGCAAAACCCAAAGAATTCGGTGGAAGGCTCCCAACTCATTTTTTTGCAAAAATAACCGAAGGCTGCCATACCCAATCAGTAAGGGCACCAAATAAGCAATATAACCAAATAAATAAAACCCTAAATCTGCAAACCAGGCCCCGGCCTGCCCTGCCGCATTTTGGATTTCTTTGCTGGCAGTGGTATGGGACCAACCCGGATCGGTCTCGTGATAGGAAATCAAGGCAATGAACAAGAAAATTGCCACCGTTGAAAAGATAATAAAACCCCCCTCTTGCAGGCGGTGCAACAAGATTGGCGTTACAGTATCGGATGCGGATTTCGGTAAGGATCCTCGTTTAACTTTCATGAACCCCTCATACACTCATTATTAAGGCTCTCATCTTTTAGCATAACTACTATACAGCTTCCTTGCAGGTCTTGCGACACTTCGTGTAACATTTGACATTCAGTTTGGCTTCATTTCTTAGAAAATCAACGGTTCCACTGGAGCCCACCGGAGTTTTATGGTTCAACCAACGCGACATGTACGATTACTCATCCTAGGTTCGGGTCCTGCGGGCTATACTGCGGCCGTTTACGCGGCGCGAGCGAACCTCAACCCGGTACTGATTACCGGTATCGAAAAAGGCGGACAATTAACCACCACCACCGACGTCGACAATTGGCCCGGTGATGTGGAAGGGTTGCAAGGCCCCGCCTTAATGGATCGCATGGAACGCCACGCGCTGCGGTTTAATACCGAAGTAATTTTTGATCATATTAATCAAGTCAATCTTAACGTCAAACCATTCCAATTAGTGGGTGATTCCAAAAAAATCTATACGGCCGATGCTTTAATCATTGCCACCGGCGCTTCTGCCAAATATTTAGGGATCCCTTCAGAACAAGCCTTTATGGGCAAAGGGGTTTCGGCTTGTGCAACCTGTGATGGCTTTTTCTATAAAAACCGACCGGTTGCAGTGATTGGTGGCGGAAATACCGCTGTTGAAGAAGCCTTATATCTCTCGAATATTGCTTCACATGTCACCGTGATCCATCGACGCAGTCAATTTCGCGCAGAAAAAATTCTGATTGCCCAACTCTTAAAAAAAGCAGAATCCGGCAATGTGACAATCATTTGGAACAGCGTCCTAGAGGAAGTCCTAGGGGATGACAGCGGCGTCACCGGAATGCGCATTAAACAGTTAGAGGACAATCGTGTACAAGACATCGCTTTGGATGGGGTATTTATTGCCATTGGCCACAGCCCGAATACCCAAATTTTTGAAGGCCAACTAAAAATGACTAACGGATACATTGAGATCCAAAGCGGAACCGCGGGCAATGCCACAGCAACCAGTATTCCCGGAGTTTTTGCCGCAGGTGATGTTGCCGATCACATCTATCGCCAAGCCATTACTTCCGCCGGATCAGGGTGTATGGCCGCCTTAGATGCAGAAAAGTACTTAGATGGACAATCCTAGGGCATGCCCAAGCCTCCCTTTTGGGTGCTGGCAATCACCCATTACATCTGCTAACATCCAATGAGTGTTTTCTATTCAACTTTCAAATGAGGATACATCGCCGATATGGCCAAAGAAGAAGCAATTGAAATGGAAGGAACGGTTATCGAAAACCTTCCAAACACCAATTTTCGAGTTCAATTAGAAAATGGGCACGTGGTTATTGCCCATATTTCAGGTCGAATGCGTAAAAATTATATTCGAATTTTGATGGGCGATCGCGTTACCGTACAATTAACGCCCTATGATCTCACGAAAGGCCGTATCATCTTCAGAAACCGCGATGGTAAAGATCCTAAAGAAGCCAGCGGCGCGAGCACGACAGCAGAGCCTTCAAAAAGTTAAAGCTTCGCCCAAAATCATTTTTATGATTGATTTTTCACAGAAGCATTAACAGAAGTATTACTAGAATCGGTGGAACTAAAAAGTCTTCGCAATAATAATGTTATATAATTATTGATTAATTCGCTTTGCGTTTTATAAATTAATGAAGAGCGATTGTTGTGATTGGCCATTAACAAAGAATAATATTCCTTTTCTGGATGTCGGTGATGCCAAGTTGCATATTCTTCAAAAAAAATCTTCGATGGAAATAAATATTTATCTTCTGGATCTTTATTGTAAAGCGTATTCAAAATAGCTTCATCATGATATTGGCGTTTAAATTCCGGGTGTTGTATTGCAGCATCCAACTCATCCGTGAGTAGTTTTTCATCAAGACAATACGTAAGCCACTCTTTAACAAGTGCACGACTCTTGGGGGTATTTTTAAAAATAGCAGCTCCCGACCACACATGCCGACCTTTATGACATTTTTCTGTGTCACACTCTAATGCTAGAAAAATTTCCCGTTTGGTAATATTAACCGGTTTTCCCCAATACTCGTCTGGATCATACTCAAACAAAATAATCTCATGCTCATTAGCAAGATCAACTAATGGCTTAATGGGGTTACGAAACAGTACACCAGAATCCATATACACAACAATGTCATTTTCTGGAACAGTTTCTAATGTTTTTAAAATAAGCCATGGCTTCCACAACCAAAACCCTGCCCCTTTTTTTTGGCTCAAAATAGCAATATTTTCTTTGACAAAGGTAGGGTCTAGATGTGAGCGTCTATAATTCAAAATAAAATCAAAACCCTTATTTACGGCAGAAGCTGCAAGCACATTCTGATTCTTAAAAAACACCTCTGGACCATCTGCATAAGAAACCAAATGCACACTCGCACGAGGTGAAAAGTCTTTGGCCTGAAAGTCTGGGTTCCCAATGGATGAGATAGGCTCCAGTGAAATATCTTTGCTGAGCATTTTTTCAAGACAAAAAGTAAATCCTAAAAATATGAGACATGAAGATATAAGGATCAAAACCAAAAACCGAATTCTCTGAACCACGCCCACCCTCCTACTCTCCTAGCACACTGGTTTTTTCATTTTTCTAGTATAGCTCTCAGCCCGTCTTTCAGGTCGTATTTCAGATCGTATTTCAGGTCATATTTTAAGGAGAGGCAAAGGAAGAGTAAGAGGCGTAGATGAATTCAGATAAGCATCAGTCTACAAGCCGAGATCCCTTAAATGGCACCAACCCCCTTTGTTTTTCGGGAACGGACATCCTGTCCTTGACGCTGCTTACCGTCCCTGGTCGCGACATCCCTCAATAACAAAGAGGGATGCTGCCTTTGGTGCTTCAGCCATCAAAAACGATAGAAACTACAAGGACAGTAGAAACTACAAGGACAGTAGAAACTACAAGGACAGTAGAAACTACAAGGACAGTAGAAACTACAAGGACAGTAGAAACTACAAGGACAGTTACAATGGTACCACAATCTGTATATTTAATCAGTAATAATGGAAGGTGTTACTTATGATCCC
>Ga0206800_1076_pt1 | contig 14004 bp, 16 predicted proteins | sample Alteio_BWOrgCont_64_FD_152898 | JGI IMG/M metagenome (GOLD analysis project Ga0206800, IMG submission 152898) | Enriched cells from forest soil in Barre Woods Harvard Forest LTER site, Petersham, Massachusetts, United States -... | ecosystem: Environmental > Terrestrial > Soil > Temperate forest >... | reverse complement strand
ACAGACTGTGTTGTGAATAAACGGTCTTGGAGAAATGCTTTTGGTCTTGAAATTCCAGAAAAAGTACAAGAGACCATCCATTATGTGGATCGGGTAAAAATCCAACGCGATGAATTTCTCGATAATTCATGAAATACGCCTGACCTGGGGAATAATATTCTTTCGGATATAATAAAAGATGCGAATGACCAAACCGTTTCAATCTAGGTTTCAAACTTCGTTCAAAACGATATCGATAGAAAAACTCCCCAGGACGGGTTAATTCATTACTGGGAATAGCTCGTTGATTTATCAAAGAACCGACGAGAGGAACGGAAATGAAATTGTATCGATGAGAATGATATAAAAATGGATAGGACCAATCCGCATGCGACGGATGTCTTTCTTCTGGTGGGACGACGTATAGACGAAATAATACTGATGGTGATTCATACAGAATCAACGAATGGGTACCAACAATTGACATGTTTAGGAGATGAGACGAAGAATGAATATTCTTTTTGAGTTGCTCAAGAACATCGTGAATGGAACGAGTTAAATTTGAAATTCGTAAGTTTCTTCCTTGGTCGAACAGCAACAGTTTTGGATTGTTTAAATGTTGTCCTGGTTTCAAAAGACATTTTGATAATCGAAACAAATCGCTGTGAATTCCAAACCATTGACTCAACAATCGTTTTGCCATTTCTGGATAGGACACTGACAAAAAAAAGTAGGAAAAGAAAAAAAAATTCACAGCCAGTCACAAAGTTGTGCATTGTTTTTTTTTTGACACTGTATCTTTTTTTTGTTTCTATAATCAGGCTATGGAATCGTTCCAAGACATAAATATTTTCATTTTCTCAATCATCATGATTCTTTCAATGTTTGTCGTTTGTTCCATCGGATGTCATATGAATTGTGTCATTTGTTGTTTTCGGTTTACATGTCCGCTATGCTATCAAAAGCGTCGAATTGAACATTTGCGAAACGGCCGTACACGAGTATACGTAAAGGATTGGTGTGGAAATCGCAGTATCCAGGAACAGTAACCAATGACAAACATAAAAAAAAATATAACAACTATTGTTTGTACTCCACAAAATTTTTTGTTTCGTTCTTTTAAATGCCGCGCAGTGATAAACTGATGAAAAGTGGCCAAGTGCATAAAGTGAAAGCAAAAAAAGAAAAAAGAGTTGAAAGAAGTGTTGCAAGAATTGAAGGAATTGAAGAAACAATGGTCGAAAGTCGAACCAAAGCTTGCGAATCGCAAATCTGCGAAACGACTATTTTTGGAAGGCAATTTATACAACAAAACACATTCAGAGATTCAGGCGATTTTTTCAAAATATTATGATGGATTAATTCGATTGGTCAAACCGAAATATCGACGACCAGTGTGGAAGATCTTGTTTCCGAAAAAATTTCGTAAAGCCGATGACGATCTTTATGTGGCCGAAATGATTCATCTGTGGCCGCAAAAATTTCACGTCAAAGAAATGCGTGACACAGGACAATATGTTGTACCATTAGAATGGCGAAACAAACTAAACAGATTGAAAGAAAAAAGAAAACTGATAGAGGAAGAACAAAACGAACGATGGAAAGAATCGACGCTAACGATCGAGGATCGCCAAGTCCTGAAATCTATCAGAGATCCATTAGAACGAATGGAAATGAGAAAAACATTGCTCAAGGCATTGGCAAAAGCGCAAGAAGATCCGAATTACTTCATCGATATCGAGAATTGAAGCGCCCTTACTCAAATTTCGTTGCTATCATCATCAGTTCGTTTTAGTTTCCAGTGTAAAAATTGAATACATAAAGTGCCTATTCCGACAATCGTATTGATTGCGTTTACATGCTTCCACATCAAAAGAGTTTCTTCCAAGATCCATGGTTTGGCGTGACAGGAAGAAGAACTGAAACCATAGATGTAGGAAATGGTTGGCTGAAGAAATGTCCGGTTGGATAAATATCCTTCTTTCACAGATCGAAAAGTATATTCCGAAAGTGTCCACCAGTTGTCACAAACGAAATTATTATCGCCAGTTGAGTTGTCTTGTGTGCGATACAGAATGAGAGGATGAAAGCGATGCTTGACGCCAAAATCCGGAATAATTGTCCATTCTTCCGGAACTAGTATCATTTGTTTTGTGTTTTCATAAACTGAGTCATTCCATATATACCAACACCATGAAATAATCACAATAACACAAACCGAAAGAGATAGAGATGTCATTTCTACACAAGACAACAAAAAAAAATGATATCAACAGACAGGTAATTGATTTGGTTTTTGAAAGGCGTTAAAATTCTCGGAAACCTCTCCTAGCTCAGTTGGTAGAGCACCATGCTGTAGACGTGGGGGTCGCGGGTTCAATTCCTCGCGGAGAGGATTATTTTTTTTCTGCTGAATCATTAGCGGCTGGTTCTTCTGCGCGAGCTATACGGCTGGTTCTTCTGCGCGAGCTATACGGCTGGTTCTTCTTTTGCGCCACTAATCATTTCATTTATCAAATCGTGTGCTGTTGCGTCTGGTTTTCGCTTCTTCAGTTGTCTCAACTTTGAATTGAACGAAAATCCATTGAAATCAATAAACGTCAAAGCCACGACCTTTTTCGTTTTCGGATCGAGTTTCAGCACAATGTTTCGTTTGTGCACGTCGGCATGATAAATATTATTTTCAGCGTATTTTTCTCCCAAAGATGCCAGTTGTTGATCAATATCTTTTTCGTTTTCTTTGAATTGGGTTGGGAACAAATTCATATAATCATTCAAAGAAATATCCCATTGATCGGAAACAATCACTCCCAATTCGACAGATAAACCATCCAAAAAAGAAACGACTCGGTCAACGTAAATCACTCGTGGTGCCAATCCTTTCGAGCCTAAATCTGCGGCCTGTTGCCATTCTTTCTCAAAGGCTTCGAATGTGGTATTGACACAACTCGTTTCTGGTAATTCGTCATTGGTTTCTAGCGCAAGAAATTTCGCAACAAAAAACGAATGAGTCGTTGTGTTTTGCACTCGATAAACGGTTCCGGCGTACCCGGATCCAACAAACTCTTTCACAGCATATTCGTTGTTGGTTTTCGAATCTCCAAATGTACCTTTTAGCAAACAATATTTGCAAACTTTTCCCTTTTCCGCTTCGTGCTGCAATTTTCGTTCAAGACAGGTAGTAGTCATGATATCCCAAATAACAAAAGACAAAAAAAATACTGACAACTGATAAGCGTTCTTATATTTCTGTTACATAATCCACAATGATACGAAAAATTCGTTGATCATGGTTATTGTCAGCATGAAAAGGTGCCAAACAGGGAAGGTTTTGAAGAAAATGCACGAGAATTTGATGATAAGACGAGATTAGTTTATCCACAATGCGTCGCACGATAGACGATTCTCGATAAATAAACTGAAAATCTGGTGGACCATCGACATACAATTGTTCATAAAGCTTAACACCGAGTTCCATTGCATAGAAGGTATTACATAAGGCTTCGACATCATCCCATTTACAAGGATCACCTAAATTTTGTTGATTTTTTGATGAGTACGAGGTGCTCCAGCCGTCGACAAGACAAGGTGTCTCGTTCAAAAAAACAGATAAACCAAAATCGATCAACAACGGAATATCTGGATATTTGATGATAATATTGCTTGGTTTAATGTCCATGTGTAACAACCCGTAACGATCCCAAAGCATTTTGATATGATCACATAATCGATCGGCATATAAAGTGATAAGCTTTGGTTGAATTTTATTCAAAGTTTTAAATTCACCTCCACCTGCGTATGGCCGTTCGATGAGTAGTACCCATTCATCCTTGAGTGTTATCGCCTGAACTAACGACAATCGGTCAAGATTTTGATCTTTGCTGTCTTTCAATATACGATCGATTTCGTTCATCTTAGTCAAACATTTTCTCTCGTTTTCGATTTGCGTCCCTCGACCGATTTTCGCAACAAGGTTCAAATCGTCTCTATTTTCGATATCAATGACACAGGCGACAAATAATTTTTCTCGCAAACAAATCGGCCAAAATAATTCATATCGAGTGGGAAGGTCAGATGGTGATACGGAGAGCTTGGATAAACATTCCTGTACTGCCTCATTCATCTTCTTCATTACATTCAAGTACAGAAAAAAAATGAGCCATTTAACGACGATCGTTAAAAACAAACGATAGAATAAGGTGAATTAGTGGACGCAAGAGATAGTTATGAAGAGATCCATGAATCAAAGTGGATTGTTTCGAACGATAACCTTTCAGAATTTTGTAACCAGACCAATCGCGAGACATAAACGAGATTTTCGTGACATACGAATGTGCAAAGAACGAGTGAGGATGTTGAAGAGCAATTTGAAAAAATCTTCGATGAGTTGGATATTTGTTTCCGACGATAATAATGGTTGTCAAGGACCTCGTATTCGTGAGATCGAGTTTTCTCGATTCGTCAGTCTCTATCACATTGAGAACTTTGCAATCTGTTTGATCGTCGTGAGATATCTGTGACGACAAAAACGACTTGCCCAGACCACTCGGACCAAATAAAACAAAGATTCGTCTCGTTAAGCGTTTTGTTGCAGATTGATCTTGTACTCGGGTAAACCGAACATGAACAATAGAGCACGAGTGATAGATTTTATTATCTTTGGTGTCAATAGCCATAGCATCCGATATGGTTTCAAAGAATCCAACGTTGTCCCAATGCAATTCCTCAGCTGTTCTCAATTGATTCATCCACCATTCAACATCTTCGAAGTCTTTGGTCACCACGGGAAATAGCACCGTTGGATATAGTACATATAATGGCCGTTTCTTCACTTGAGTGAGAAGGAAAGGTCAGTTTAATACCCAGTAAGGTGCAGCGCGAACTTACCCAATCGATTTGTTTCTTTCAATATATCCGTATTCAATGTCGAACCTCCCCCTGACTGTTGTGCTTCAGTCGATGTCAATAGAGAGACAACTTTATCGTTCGTCGGATTCACAGATTCAATGATTTTGTGATCAAACCATTCACAAGGACAATCCGGTTTCACACGGAAACGCAAATGTGCCGCTTCGGGTAATAGTACATAATGTAATGGTCCAATGTGTCGTTCATCAATTAAAGTTGGACCATAGAGGGAGCCAGTCGAACTATCTAAATCCCCAAAAGCAGAATCTCCGTACCAGTTTGTCGCTTCGACCATATAGCATTGTTTGTTTACAACATCCCTTAAAAACACACGATAATTCTGGCGTTCTCTTTTACCTCCGATACGGGAAGAAAATTCAATAATGTGTGTGCGAACACCAATCAGTTCCATGGTATACCACCTAAATCGAAACAGAATAAAACTCATCATAAGCATTATAAACACAATCATTTTTCAGTCATTTTATAAGCACAATTATTGTCAATGTATGAGGGAATTGTTGGTGTCATTTTTTTAGCCAGAATGAGAAGCGCGCGTAGTCGGCAGCTTCTTGAGCCGATCTTGCGGCGCGCTGTGTGTTGCTCGATACTTCTGCAGCATTGGCCATCAAAAATTGTTGAGCAAAAGATGAATGTTGTTTGAGTAAATGTAAACCACGTTCTAATGATCGGATATCCTCGGAAGACTTGTTGAAAAACGCTCTCCATTTGTCGGAATAGAGTCGATTAGAAATTAAATACTTGGTCAATAAAACACTCGTATAACGAACAATTTCTTTCGAGGTGTTGTATTCTTTCGTCCATTTATTGAAAACGGTAACGAGAGGAGTGGGATCCGTCGGTTGACAACAATCCTGTACGTTATTCACCACATGATGATTTAGAAGAATCTGAATGATATCATCTTTTGATGGATTTTTCTCGTTAACGGCTTCGATTTGTCCATAACTCTGATAATTCTTTTCGTCAATCACCATCAATGCACAAATTTTGATTAATGTTTCGTTTTTCGTGTTCGCCGATCGTTCCAGAAAGTCCGTATAAGCATACAACGAATAGTTGGCGTACAAAACGAAACATGTGATCACACACAAACCAAAAAGGATTAAATAATGATCCGGAAAAAATCCGTAAGTAATCACATAGAACCCTACGACAATACAATAGTAGGCATAATCATCAATGACAAGCATGATCTGTCAAAAACGCACAAAACAGTGTTTTCAATTTTCAGTGGTTGAATCAAACGAACAAACAAGGCAATCTTTTGTCGATTTTGTGGATTAACAAGCTTCAAGTTTTATGAAGGTCATGCTGGTTGCGCTGCGTTGACAAAGTGCTGGCATACACATTGTCTGTATACTTTTTCACGCATCGAGCAGTAGCAGTAGAATGTCTGCAGAGCATCGCTGTAAACGGGTGCACGGCAATACCCAATCGATTCATGGACATGATGGCACTTAAAACAACATTCGCCTTCTTTAATCAGTTCGAGCGAGTGTAAAATCCGACCGTCACAACGCCCCGACGCCTCTCGATGGACATCGATACGATGTGTACACGCGACACACACCGGAGCCGAAACGCAACATCCCATCTTTTGAATACATACAAAAGATTATAAACGAACACATTGGTGAGATGAATGGCAGAAAGAGAGAAAGAAAAAGGTCAAATTTAATCATGAAAAATGCGAGAATCCCAGCGCGTCGAGACATAATGTTTCAATGGTAAGGAGGGTAGTAGTCATCATCATAATCGGAATAATCTCGTTCCTCAGAAAATCTCATGGGGATAATGGGAACGGGCCATTTGACAAGTCTCCCAATCTTTAAATCGTGGTCGGAAATTTTGTCATCAAAACTCACTCCATAAAATATCTCAGCACAGTCGTGGGAACAAACGACGACTCCAAAGTATGCACTGGTGGGGTCAAGTGTTCGTAGAGTGGCTGGAATTTTCGATGAGCGGCCATGAAACCAGCAAAATCGTTTCATGATTGGTGTTGGTGTTTTCATATCCGTATCACAATCGCATCGTGCATGCGGTATGGGGGGAGTATAAAACCTTTGGTCACCAGTGGAATAATAATATATGAGACGTGAATCAGCCAACAATTGCCGTTGATTTGTCGTTACCGACGTTATCCTTTGAAATTCTCGAATGTCGTGTAGCAAAAACGGAATCAAAAACTTCGAATGCTCTTCACATGGACACAACACTCCGAAAGAAGGGGAATGATTCTTTGGAATTCCGAATGCTGTAAACGAATCCCCAATAATGGGCATAAATCGTTTCGAATTGACAAACGGTTCCAAGGGTTTGTTTACGACGTGTGGAATAGCCAAAGCCAATTGCAATTCGCATAAATATGAAATGATAATATTCCATACAACATGTCTAGTTCAATCACGATGAACAAAAAAGAGGAAATTAGTAAAAAAAAAATTTCACTGTCGAGGTAACTCGTACGGAAATAGCGTTTTTGCAAAATGCCGTACGTGTTGAAACCGTTCTTTGTCAACCAATACCGGCCTTACAAACTCTGCAAATCTTACCTCTCCGACGTAGACAAGAATCAAAGACCATATCGATTTGGTGAATAAGGATATCCAACGTGGCTCACTGATCACCAAGTTTCGAGTCAATTCGTCATGAACAAAAAAATTAAATGGACCCACTCCACGAAGTTGTTCTCTTTCCGCTCGAAGTTGAAAGGATTCTCGTTCCCAGGCAACTTGCCTGACTAAAACAACTTCTCGGTCGGAATGATAATGTGGGCAATGACGTTGCCATTCCCGATCGATTTTCACATCAAAATTGTGCTTGTCTGGTAAATATTTTTCAACAGCGTTTGTTTTCTGCAAATCTTGACGAAACCCATTGAGTAATAATTCACATTTTGGACCATGAACACATACGATCTCCATTTGTCGTATACGGTCATCCAAAACTTTCATTTCTTTCACAGTTTCCTTGACCGATCGACCTTTGGCTACCTCATGTGTCGTTAGAGACTCATATTTCGCACGAGTTATGACCGTTTTCTCATCGGTCAGTTGGTAGCACCGTTTCAATTCTTCCAGTTCATTCTTTCGTTCATTTAATTCGCGATTTAAACGATCGATTTCAAGATTCAACGTAACAATGCGACCGCTTCGATGTGTTTGTTCTTTTCTAACACCATAACAAGAAGAAAAAAAAAATCAAGTTGTCTCCCAACAAAAAAAAACTCGCAACAAAAAAAAACGTACTCTGATTTCTCTATTTCTTTTTTACAAGACGCTTTCTCTGTGGTTTCTTTCACTTGCTCCAGAAGCCAATTGTAACTATATCGTTGTACCCTGACCCGTCTTAATTCTCTTAACCGCTCATTTTCAAATACATAACTGCCATGTTCGTTTAAGCCATCTTCAATTTTCTTTCGATGTTCTTCGATCAACGGTTTCCACCCGTGATCGTTTTCTTTCTTTAATATCTCATATACATCTTCCCAAGTATGATCTTTGTGCTCACAATCGACCGTTGGAAAAGAGTTCCATTTCAAAAACGCATTCCGTTTTAAAGGTCGGAAATCGTTTCTCAACTATACACAAAGAAAAATTTTTTTATGAGAATAATGGATTTGATTTTTATAACGTACCCGTTTTTTTAGTGCTTTGTAAAGGATGCCACAATGGTTTTTTTTCACGTTTTTCATATCCTACCAGTTCTATAACCCAGTGAAAATGAAAAAAAAGGAAAAAAAAATTTCAAGCGCAGGGTTGAAGTAAGCAGAAGAGATTGTAATGTGAAAGCATTAGGAGAGAATTGTGATTGATTTTTTTTAATTGAGAAGTGTTTACGGCTCATGTTCGATTTGAAAGTCGCCGGTCACGACTAATCGACTTAATGATTTCGTACGACCAAATCCGGCAAGATACTTCTGATGATGTTTAAAGTGTTGGGCCGATTCTTGTTCCTGTGATAAGCGTAACCATTTCGATGCTTCCTCGTCGCGTAACCATGCTAACGTATGTTCATCATCACGCCATTGCTTGTTCGATTTATAACTACAGCGGTGACATTTTGAGCGTGATTTTAATTCACTTTCCAACAGTTGAACCCGAGCGGCTGCAGTCATTGCCAACTCACGATAATGCTCCACCATTTTCTCAGGATTCATTGCTGCTTTAACAACTGTTTCGACAACAGGAAGTGGAACCGTCGATTTCGTATCGGTGACAACCGGTGTTTTAGGTGCGGTTTTTAACTGTTCAATAGTTTTGTTTGCAATACGAAGATCACTTTCCAATTGCATAATTTTCAATCTTAAAGCGTATATATCAACATTACCACGAGGAGCTTTCGGTTCTTTCAAATCACCATTATTACCGCAGGGAGCTGCCGTCGGTTGTTTGCTATCCACTGAAGCCGCAGAACTCATAGAAGTTACTTACGACTTTAAATGGATGGGACGGGAAACTGGAATTCTGCGACAATGGCAAAGTGATCAGACAATTGAGAATGTTTGTCAGTAAGAACTCCAGAACGACGTAAGGAAAGTCTGCGATTCGTCGAATGATCATATGGCGAGAAAGAAGAAGATGTAAAAATAAAATCAATGCGTTGTTCGGGGTTCGCAAAACTCGGTGGATGTTTCACTGGACAACATTCAGTATCAAAAAACCCATTCTTTGTGATTGCGAGGTATTCGTCCGAAAATGGAGGAGCATTAAAATCGCCGAGTAAGATCAGGCGCTCAGAAAACGGCAAGACTTGTCGGGTATTATTCATAAATGACAACAACTGATCGATTTGGTTTAAACGAATGGCTTTGGATTTCTCATTGTTTCCCGATTCCAGATGAGTATTGAACACGTCAACATAAAGATGATTCGGTAAGCACAGAGTGACTTTCTGTGCACCTTTTTGAGCGAAACAATCAAACCCTGAACAATTTTTGTATGTAAGAAAATCGACATCAACGATTGGAAATTTCGAAACAATCAATAACCCCGAACTTAATAATGACGAATCCGATTTCATTGGCGTCATTTGATGGTAAGAATGATAGGGATAAACAAAAGTCAAGTGCTTGAGTGCTTCTTTTGCTTCGTTGCAAAAGACTTCTTGAAATCCAATGACATCGGCCAGTTCCGAATGGAACGTTAATACATCAACAATCGATCTGAAACGAGAAGGATTGGTCGTCAACGGCCATGGTAATCCCCATATGTTGAAAGACATGAATGAAACACTTTTAGGTGTTTTTTTATAAGCAGGTAAAGGAGGAGGGGAAGAATAAAGAGTCTGTCGTTTTTTATTACGAGCAGGACCACGAGACAGAAACATCTTCAAAAAACGTGTTGTAAGCTTTTTACTTAATCTTTCTTTACACCACTACTGGTCCAAAAGGCTCTGAACCCGACCGAGATAAGTGTAAGACAGAGTGCGATACCGACAAAGAGCAAGATCATGTTCAAAAAAAGACCAATTGACGCTTCTGGTCGTCCAATACTACATGACCCATCGTTCGTATACACATAGCCAGGTCGCTCTTCGGACAACGTCGTAAATGGTCGATGACAACATTCCACTTTCGTACAGTTATTGAAAGGTACAGGATCACCAATCGGTGACGCCAAACCCGTTGCGGGATCGATGGAGAAAATGGAATCCCCACTATCGTCCTTGACAATTAAATGATCCACTGGAATGAGAGATTTCGTTTTAATGCTTGAAGCACCGCACGGACGATACCGATAAATAATCGTGTCGGTTGTTAAATCGGCAAACAATGAAACACACACTTCTTCTTTCGGATGTATAATGTCGGAAATAAGATGTGGAACTGCAACCAAAAGAACCAATCCGGTAAGAATACCAATGCCAAGCCATAGGGCACCAATGAATGCACATATTTTATCATTGTCTTTTTTCATTTTTTTTTGTTGGTTCTGAAATTTTTTTTGGTCCTGAGATCAAATTCACAAACGAAGAAAACGTAAGTCACCATTTGTTTTTTTTTTCTTAATCTTAAAAAAAAAATCAAATGGCAGCATTCGAACCGTCCAAGTCATTCGCAAATCTTCAATTAAAACAAGTGGAAGCATCTCACGTGAAGAAAAACGATTTTGTGTTGGTGGAAGGATTTCCGTGTAAAATCGCAAGTGTGTTGTTATCCAAAACCGGTAAACATGGCTCACGAAAAGCCCATATTACGGGGTTAGATGTTTTGAGCAAGAAAAAATACACGTTTGTTGGCAGCGGTGCAACAATGTTACATACGTTCAAGCCGGAAAAATCCGAATTGGTGGTGATTGGAATCGAAATGAAAGATCATCGTCTCGATTGTTTGAACGATGTATTGCAAACTTGTTTCGTATCGGCATCTGAAGAACAGTGCAAATTAGCGGAACAGTTACAAAGTAACGAAGCGAATGAAACAAAAACGGTAGTAGTAAAAGTGGTGAGGGTTCCGAAAATCGTCAATTCAAAAGCAGCAATTCCGGAATTTGAATTAATGGAATCGGTAGACGAAATCCGTCTGAATTAAACAACTGAAATAGATTTAAACAATCCAAATTTGTCAATTCCGAATTCTTTAATAAATGGCTCCATACGTCTTTCAATCCGTTCAAAATCTTTCACACGATCACAACATTGCTTGATCAGATTCAATTCTTCAGGAGTAAAAAGCCGTGTGGAGGCAAGTAATAAAGCAGCATTCACTGTAGCATTAAAGACTTCAGAAGTAAAATGTTTAATTTCATTCACTTGACTCACATCTTTGCACCATTTTTCAGCAGCAAAACTTCCATTATCATAATAGAGACCAGCAGCGTAGATCGATACTTGATCGAATAATGATAACGATTTATACTCGGATGTTTTTGTATATGCCATTTTCATGTCATCATTCGTCCAGTTCAACTCTTTTTCATAATGACTCTTCACGTTTGAGAATAATCGAACATACGGAGTGTCGGCAATGAGAATTCGTTTTCCATTTAACCAGACAATTAATTTCCTTCCATTGAGTGGTGCAATATCCCTCACTTCAGACGACACATTGTGCATTGTGGTTGTTTGAGTTTGGTTGTTTGAGTTTCGGTTGCTTTCACTTTCTTTGAACAAAATTTAAACCATTCCTCCCAACCACCAAATGGTTGTAGAGGAGGGGCGATGTGCTCAGTCGTTATATCAGCGTCATAAACAGTGTGTCGATGAGATGGATCGTGATTATCTTTCTCGTCAGACCATTGAATTTTGATATCGATTTCAATTCCGTTTTTACCGACCGCTTCTAACGTATATGATTGAAATTCACTATCTGACATGGAAATTTCCGAGGCACCAAGCGCTTTCAATTCATCTTTGGTGTACGCATCTTTTGTAATCATCGTCGGATACTCACAATACTGTTTGTTTAATTCAATGATTCGGCTCACCAATGGTTCCATTTCAGGAAACGATTGGTTGTGAAGAACGTTTCGTTTCGAAACTTTGATCGGAAACCATCGAAGTATAAAATTGCTAGCATCGTCAATCGAAACTGTCATTTTCCATTTCTTCAAACACCAATCTTTTAATGGAAAAACCGACAACGTACATGTGCCACACATTTGAATTTTGGTCAAAGTTAATGACGATGCAAATTCAACATCTTTTTCGCTTTCCAACCTAACAGTAAATCGATCGGAATATAAGGTTTTAAGGCGGATTTCCAACGCTCTTAATAATTTCGATTTAAATGGCAGTAGTGAGGCTACAGCCAACTGTTGCAACGACAATGTCATTTTGGAGAACGCCTGATTCATCGCAAACAATTCGCTTGAAATATCACATTCTTTAGGAGCTAATTTTCTATCCATTTTTTTCCGATTTTTGGTTCTGTGCAACATACAAAACGATGAGTAAGCGCAAGATGTTTATGAATTATGAAAATGAAAACAACAAATTTTTTGCAAGTTGGAGACAATGAGAGAGACAATGACCAGCAAGCTTCGGAGAGACGGAGTTATTACATTTATTAAAGGAGAGAAACGTATTGCGCTGAAACAGGCTGAGCCCGTCGTCGACCATCAATGAATACTTGGACATCAGCGCGATTTCTGTACATATTGGTTACGGTACCAAACACAAAAGCTCCATTTCGACATTTCACTTTTACCCGATCACCCTGTTTGAATTTCGAATGAGTTTCTTCACGTTTTTGCTCCGTTACACGCTTCTGTAATAAGGGTAACGCGACGGCACAAGTGTGATCATCCCATGAACGAAATAGTTTCTCCAATTGAGATTGTGTAAGTGAACCAGAGCTTTTACTGCTCTTTTCTTTAGCGTCCACTTTCTGTTTCTTTTTCGGACGATCTTCATCCTCTGAATCGGAATCGGAGTCGGAATCGGAATCCGAATGAGAGTCATCTGCTTTCCGTTTTAACGAATTGTTGGTTTTTGCAGTTGTCATTTCTTTTGCTTTGTCCTTTGAAATGATAGCGAAATCACCCGGCTCTTCTGAATCGGGTGTCATGACCCAACCGACAACACCATTGTCCAATTCAAGGCCACACCATACAGTGCGGTCATTATCCGAATAATCCGGAACATCAATGGCTAAATTCACAATCGTGCGATTCAAAATCATAAATTCCCATTTCTTCAAATTTAAAGGATCCGAAACGATACGGGTGATTTTACCAGTTGGATCTTTCTGGTCTTTCTTGACTTCAAATCGAATTTCGCCAAAATGACGATGATCGTGTTCTTGCAACACAACAACGTTATTGTTATTCAATAGTAAACCAACATGTTTTTCACCACGAGGTCCATAATTCACCGACTGAACACCAACAATTTTATGCCCCATCAGTGGTTTCAACCACGACTGAACATGTGATACACTGTTGATGTGGGTAAGACCATATGCAAAATTGGCACTTCGTTTCTTCGGGTTAAGAGCTTTTGGAATATAATGTTTGACGAATGGACAGTTTCGTCTCACGACCTTGGTTCGAAACAACTTGAGCTCTTCTTCAAATGCATCAGTTGATGCTGTTGCTGGTGCTGCTGCTGCTACTGGTGGTGGTGGCGGTGCAAACGAAGCAGATGGAA
>Ga0206800_1046_pt3 | contig 14433 bp, 13 predicted proteins | sample Alteio_BWOrgCont_64_FD_152898 | JGI IMG/M metagenome (GOLD analysis project Ga0206800, IMG submission 152898) | Enriched cells from forest soil in Barre Woods Harvard Forest LTER site, Petersham, Massachusetts, United States -... | ecosystem: Environmental > Terrestrial > Soil > Temperate forest >... | reverse complement strand
CGCTCGCGCATCGTGTCCAAGGGCATCGCCTCCGACAAAAGCAGCAACGCCTACCGCGGTCTGGTGCGCATCGGCAAGAATGCCACCGGGGCGCGCAATTTCTCGCAGTGCGACAGCATGTTGGTGGGACCGCAGTGCTCGGCGCACACGTTTCCCTATCTGGAAGTGGGCAACGACGAGGCCGTGCTGGAACACGAAGCCTCCACCTCCAAGATCAGCGAAGATCAGCTTTTTTACTTCGCCTCGCGCGGCATCGGCCGCGAAGACGCGGTGTCCATGATTCTAAACGGCTTCTGCAAAGAGGTTTTCCAGCAGCTCCCGATGGAGTTCGCGGTGGAAGCCCAGAAGCTGCTCACCCTCAAGCTCGAAAACAGCGTGGGATAAAAAAAATGACGGCGATGCTCGAAATCAAAGATCTGAAAGCCGGCCTGAATGGCGTGGAGATCCTCAAAGGAATCTCCCTGCGTCTTCAAGCGGGCGAAGTGCACGCCATCATGGGGCCCAACGGCTCGGGCAAAAGCACGCTTTCCAAAGTGGTGGCGGGTCACCCCGACTACACCGTGCTCGCCGGTGAAATTTTGTTCCAAAGCAAAAGCCTGCTCGGCATGGAACCCGATCAGCGGGCTCGTGAAGGCATTTTCATGGGATTTCAATATCCCGTGGAAATACCGGGCGTGAGCAACTCCGAATTTCTGCGCATGGCCAACAATTCCCGCCGCAAGGAAAAAGGGTTGGAAGAACTGGACCCTTTCGATTTCCAGGAAATGCTGACGGCTAAAATGGAACTGCTTGAGATGGATGTGCGCTTCAAGGAACGTGGCGTCAACGAAGGTTTCTCGGGCGGCGAAAAAAAGCGCAACGAAATCCTGCAAATGGCCATCCTGGAACCCTCGCTGGCCATTCTGGACGAGACGGATAGCGGACTCGACGTAGACGCTCTGAAAATCGTGGCGCACGGGATCAATGCCTTGCGCCGTCCGGATAACACTATCCTCCTTATTACCCACTACCAGCGCCTGCTCGATTACGTGCAGCCGGACTTCGTGCACGTACTGGCCGCTGGCCGTATTTTGAAATCCGGCGACAAGAGCCTCGCCCTCGAGGTCGAAAGCCGCGGATACGATTGGTTGCTGTCGGCCTAGACATGAGCGCGCACGCCACGGCCGTTCTCCTGAACCCCACCTGAAAATATCCATCACTCCTATGACCACCCTCACCGAACCCAGGCATCCTTCGCAGTTCATGCGGCATGCTAAGGCGCCCGAAGTGTCGGAGGGGCTGCTCTCCGCTTTCGAAGCAATCCCGGAACAACGCATCCCCTCCCTCCTGCGCGCGGCCGCCTGGAAGGCGTTCTCCGAACTCGGACTTCCCCACTCCGGAGACGAGGATTACAGCTTTGTCTCCGCCGGGGAATTGCACGGACTGTTGTCCAGGACGCCGCAAACGGATTCCACTTCCGGATTTGAAGTGGAGGAGAGGGTGGATTTGGAACAGTTCTCCCTCGCATCCGGTTTGCTACCTGAGGAGCTGCTGGTTCCCTGGAAGACCGCTGTCCTCGAAGAACACGATGCCCCTGCGGCACTCGCCGTGGCCTTGGCCTCGAATCCCCAAGCTCTGAGCCTGAAAGCCGGAACCCGGATCGAAAAGCCCCTGCTCCTGACTTGCCGAGCTGAGGGTGCACGTAGCGATGCCGCGCTGTTCTTTCAACTCGAAGCGGGAAGCGCTGCGAAAGTTTCCTTGCGTTCGGAAATCAGCGGGTCCGACGCCTTTCTCAACGCCAGCGTGCTCTTTCATATCGGCGCGGATGCGGAATTGGATTTGACGCAAATGGATCCTCCGGAAGGGCTGCAAACCCTCAAGTTGCGTTTCATCCTTGAGCGTGGAGCCAGGCTCCATCTGACGTGCGCTTCCACGGGAAGTCGCCTTCAGCGTCTGGCACTGGAAGTGGATTTGAGGGGTCCTCATGCGCAGGCGGACCTCCGAAGTGCCGTGGTTGTCGGCGGCGCAAACCGTTGCCATCGCCATGTGACACTGCGGCACCACGTTCCCGATTGCGCGTCGAAGCAACTGTTCAAGGCCGTGGTTCTGGGATCGGGCCGCAGCAGTGTCGACGGCACCGTGGTGGTGGACAGGGATGCCCAGCACACCGACGCACGCCAGCTTCTGCAACATCTGATGCTTTCCAAAGAAGGACGGGCCGACGCCAAACCGCGCCTGCTCATCCATGCCGATGATGTGAAATGCAGTCATGGCGCCGCCGTGGGCAAGATGGATCCGGAACAACTGTTTTATCTGCGTTCCCGTGGTCTGGACGCAAAATCCGCCCATGAGCTGTTGACCCACGCTTTTCTGATGGAAGCCTTGGACACTTCACTCCCCGCGGAAATCAGCGGCCCGATGCGCGCAAGGCTGCTGGGTGCGTTGGAGGGGGCTGTATGAGCGGACCCTATCTCGACATCAAAAAGGATTTTCCGGTGCTGAACCGGGAGTTCGATGGCAAACCCCTGATCTATCTCGACACCGCGGCGACCTCGCAAAAACCCGCCATCGTGCTCGACGCCATGGATCGTTTTTACCGCGAAAGCTACGGAACCGTGCGACGTGGGGTTTACCGCTTGAGCGAAAAGGCCACGCAGGCCTACGAGGGAACGCGGCGCAAGGTGGCACGTCTTCTCAACGCGAACTCCGTCAAGGAAATCATCTACACGCGCGGAGCCACGGAAAGCCTGAACCTGGTCGCCTACTCCTATGGTCATGCGTTTCTCAAGGCCGGCGACGAAGTCATCCTTTCGCAAATCGAACATCACGCCAACATCGTGCCTTGGCAGCTCATCGCGGAAGGCGTGGGCGCCCGCATCAAAATCATCCCCTGCAACGATCGGGGCGAACTGATGCTGGAGGAGTACCGGAAACTACTCTCCCCCCGCACGAAGGTCGTGGCGGTAAACCATGTCTCCAATGCGCTGGGTACGATTAACCCGATTGCGGAAATCGCTGGTTTGGCACACGAGGTCGGTGCTGTGGTGGTGGTGGACGGCGCCCAGGGGATCAGCCATATGCCCGTGGACGTCCAGGCGTTGGGTGCCGATTTCTACGCCTTTTCCAGCCACAAGATGTTCGGGCCCACCGGAGTTGGAATTCTCTATGGGCGTTACGAATTGCTGGAGAAAATGCCGCCTTTCATGGGAGGTGGCGACATGATTCGACAGGTCACCTTTGAAAAGACAACGTTCCAGGATCCTCCGCATCGGTTCGAAGCAGGGACGCCCTCCATCGTCGAGGTCCTGGGCCTCGGAAGCGCCATAGAGTACCTCGAGTCCGTTGGCCTGAACCGCATCGCCACTCACGAACATGCACTCTTGGAATATGGCACGGAGTTGCTTTCAGGCATCCCGGGTTTACGGCTCATCGGAACCGCGGAGAAGAAAGCCGCCGTGCTGGGCTTCACGCTGGATGGGATTCATCCTCACGACATCGGGACCTTGCTGGACATGGAGGGCATCGCCATCCGCGCGGGGCATCATTGCGCTCAGCCGACCATGGAGCGCTTCGGAGTTCCCGCCACGGCCCGCGCTTCCCTGGGTCCTTACAACACCGAGGCGGATCTCGATGCGCTGGCCAAGGCCCTGCTCAAAATCAAGGGGATGTTCGCGTAATGTCCCAAGCTAACGAACTGTATCAGCAGGTCATCCTTGACCATAACCGTAATCCGCGCAACTACCGGCCCTTGCCTGAAGCCACGCATGCCTGTCACGGTCATAACCCTCTTTGCGGGGACAACATCACCGTGTTTGCCAAGGTCGATGCCTCCGGAAACCTGGAGGACTTGAGTTTCCAGGGAAATGGCTGCGCTATCAGCAAGGCCAGTGCTTCGCTGATGACCTCACAACTGAAGGGCAAGCCCCTAGCAGAAGCCCGGCAACTGTTCGGAGAGTTTCATGAGATGGTAAAGGGTGATCTCAATCCCGAAACCACCCCCAATCATCTCGGGAAACTGAAACTGTTCCAAGGGGTGAAGGAATACTCCTCGCGCATCAAATGCGCCACTTTGGCCTGGCACGCCCTCATGGGAGCCTTGGACAGACAGGAAAACACTTCCACGGAATAAAGTTGGGCCACTTCCCTGCCTCTCTATTCTTTCGGTTGCTTTCGGTTGCTCTCTATCCCTCCGTTGGATTGTTCCCTTCCTCCATGCCTTTTAAGGGTGCTATTTCTCGAAAACATTTCCACCCTCTTCGTATCTCCTCAGAAAAAAATTTCAAGAGGCCTGTCCCTGAACCCATTCCTTTTACGTCACCAGCTTCGTAGCCTGTTGTCGTCAGGAGGAAACGCAAATATGAGGCGCGCGTAACCCCCGCCTAATGCGAAGAGAGTATGTTTCCAATCGAACGGGTTAAATGGAGAAGCGGATGAAAACAGCAGGGTTTACTTTCCTTTTTTCCTTGGTTTTAATGGCCTTTTCACCGCTCTTTTCACAGGACGCAAATCAGGCCCAAAGCCCCCCTGCCGCAAATTCAACCCCTACGACAACCTCTCTTTTCCCTTTTCGTCCCCTGGATCAATTGGTGGGACAGCGCTTCGTCTTCCGTCCCATGATGACGGCCAAGCAGCAACAAACCGGATACCTCGGATTTGATTTTGACTACAATCCCGATTATAAGGAATATCTGGGTCGAAGCATCAAGATTCTTTCCATCGGAGGATCCAAATACTTTCCGAAAATCCAGGTCGCGGTGGAAGACAATCTGAAGGAGTTCACCATCATCACCGAAGGGGGATCGATGAACGCCTTTGTCTTTATCCCGGATGTGGAGGCCGCGAAGGCGCAATGGACGAACGCGACCCTTTGGTATAAAGGGGACAACCTCATCTGCTGTTATCAGGAAGACGCCGACAGTCTCGCCCTTGTCAAGGTGAAAAAACTGTCCCAAGTCAAAGTCGTTGATGTGGGCGTGAGTTGGGATCCCACCCGTCCCATACGGTTCACCGTGCAGACAACCGCCGGACAACAAGGCTTTGTGGATGTCAATGTCAGTGGCACAAATGTTTCGCGCGCTGTTCGGGGACAGAACCGTTTTGACGATTTGTTTTTCAGTCAGGATCCCCGTACCCTGTTCGCCTGGCCAGACAGCATTTGGTCCGCCATTCGAAGCGGAAACGTCATCGTCGGCATGGCACCAGAACAGGCCAAAATGGCATGGGGAACACCCAAAAGCACCGGAAGCGACGGTCCCGATCGTGAAGCTTGGACCTATGCCTCCGGGAACACCGTGCATTTCGAGAACGGCGTCGTGACCGGTATTGACGCCCCGCGGACCGATGATGCCGTCACCCCGGACGGCTATCCCAAACCCGACCCCTAATCTTTACTTACCCTCACTTAGACTCGGGGAAGTCTGCGACTCTGAGGACGAAGCGCCCAGGATCCGACAACCAGTACGGTGATGAGCAGCGGTGTGACGATGTGACGCACACTATCACCGGTTGAGAAATGCGAAGCAGAAGCGCCCGTCAGATCGAAAACCATGCCGGCATAGGCCCATTCCTTGACCAGTGGAAAACGTGGAAGCAGGATGACCCCTCCTCCCAGAACTTTCCAAACACCTAGAATGGTTATGAAATAAATGGGATAACCGAGCTGAGTCATTCCCTGTACCACTTGCGGTGCCCGCATCAATTCGCTGACACCTCCCGACAGAAAGGCAAAGGCGACCAGAACGGTGCAAACCCAGTAAATGATCGATTGTGTCTTCATCGTCTCTCCGTTTCTATGCTAAGAAAGTTTCTTCGCCTGATATAACCCCGTGTCGGACCTGATGTCTTTGCGAAGATCCCCAATTTAGGCAGAATCCCGGTAGAAAGGCGACAAGATTTTGGGGTTCCGACAACTGTGAATTCCATCGAAATCCGGTTTAACAAACTGCGTTGCTCCAAAACGGGGAGCGCTTTTTTCGGAAAAATCAGCCTCACCCTAGTTACCACAACCCCTCTTTACCTAGCCTTACGAGCAGATTGCCTCCCCCTGCAGGATCCTTCCAGGTTTTCGGCCTTCTTTATGTACAGGAAAATTCGACCACAAAAAGGAAAATATGCGCCGTTTATCTCTATTCACCGCAGTTGCATCCCTCCTCTCTCTCACGGCCTGCAACAGCACCAATCCCAATCCCTCTCCCTCGGGAAATGTGATCCAGAAGGTGGCTTATTCGGTTTCAGCTAATGGGAAGTCCTTAGTCGTCTCTTCAAACGTATCCTATTGCATGGGCAACGTTCTATCCGATAGCCTGGCATTGGACTCGAATGCGTTCACCCTTTCGGGCAACGCCCTGACCATTGAAATACCGGGAGCATTGCAGGATGGCGGCATGCTGAGGGAAACTGACGTCTTGAAGCGCAACGGTTCCGGGAGTGGCCTGCAGGGCGGTTTTTGGGAAACTCAATCGGAAACATATCAGGGGGTCGGCACTTTGGACAGCGCCGATCGGATGGAGGAGTCCGATGACAGTTTGGACGACTCCTACGACCCGCGTCAGGTTGTCTTTTCAAAAGACAGTATTTACAGTTATGGAAATCCGCAGTTGGCCCGTTCATTCATCGCAGGATGGAACTTCGACGGAGATTCGGCTATCGATTCCATTTCCCTCTCCTATGTCAGCCAATACGTCGCCCAGCTCACAGGTTTGATCACGGGTGAAATCGTCACCATCACCTACGCTGTCCAAAATGGGAATGCCGAAGTGACCTACTCCAGCAGCGTGTCTGTCGATTCCACCTTCCATTATTATGCGAACGCAGAAAGCTGCCCCGATGCTACCGGACCGGCTTGGTTCGACGCATTTGTCAACAATAATGAGAAGCCCTCGGCCTATGGATCTTTGGGAGTCCGAAAAATTTCAGCGTTGCCTCGAAGGGTATTTCAGGTGCCGCGCCTGTTTCATGCCCAGACCCAGCCCTCTTTCCTGTGACCCATATTTGGCAGAACACAGATGAAACCTCAGGGAGACTCTCGTAAGAGTTTTCTCCCAATATCATTTGCACTTTGGAAACGAGGCTCCCCTTTTTTGGGGGAGAGCTTCTGGGCTGACGGTATGTGCGATCCTGTCAGAGATAGAAGGGTTTTTAGCGGAAGGCTTCGCAGTAAAAAAGAGGGCATCATGCAGCGTTTATCAATATTCCTTCACCCACCTCTTGCATGCTTCCCTCTTCTTGCAATACGACTTCAGTGACTTCAGATCCCGGAAATCCTGCCTCCCCAGGACTCTTGATAGAAGCTTTGAGTGATGCCATTTCGGGGAAGGGACCTCGCTGATTTTGTAGGGACGATACTCTTACTGCAATGGGCCACTTTTGTCCGATACAGTATTCCACCAAGTCATTTCCTTTATCTTGTCGGGTGAGCAGACCCTAAAAGCCCCCGGTAGTCAATTTGAGGGCCATGGCCGTCTCCAGCACGGCCTGTCCGAGGAGCGCAAGGCCGACCCACCCGTGACGAAAGGGATTTTATGGTGCATCGGGGTTCTCATCCTCGTCTATTTAGGGTATCCTAAATCCGTGTAGACTTTCACATCTTCTCATAGAGTTCACCTAAAAATTCTCCAACCCGCCTCCAAAGCTTGGAGGTATGGAGCGGCGCGCAACCGCTCCCAATATGGGAGCGGTTTTTTGGGAGCAGTACCTTCACAAAGGGTAGGAGACGTTATCTTCTAAACATTATGATGGCCGCGCCAGATATTTCGCAGTACACCGAGTATGCTAAATACCTAAAAGACGCTTACACCGCACGCAAGTCCTGGGATAAGAAATTTTCCCAGCGTTTCATCAACCAAAGAATGGGTAGCCAGTCTTCGGGGTGGTTCGCTGACATTCTGGCGGGAAGAAAGAAGCTCAAATTCCGGCACGGAATGGCACTGGCGGCCTTATTCAAACTCGATTCCCGCGAACAAGAGTTCTTTCGAACCTTGATCGCCATGAATCAGGCGGACTCCGAAGAAGAAAAAACGGTTGCCTATAACACATGGCTTGAACTCAAGGGCATCAGCCAGGAAAAGGTGGCCAAGGATCGGTTCAAATATTTTGAGCATTGGTATTACCCGGCCCTGCGAGAACTATTGGCCGTCTATCCCTTTCAGGGAGATTATGCCGCTCTTGGTGCCAAACTCTTCCCGCCCATTACTCCACGACAGGCCAAGGAAGCTGTGGCACTCCTAGTCCGACTCGGACTGATCCATCCGGGAGCTCCAACGCCTCTGCCAGCACTCCTCATGGATACCTCAGCCAAGACAGCATACTGGAATAAAATCATGAAAGCATACATGCAACTTGCATTGCCAGCCCTCAAGAAATTCGACAAGGAAGAACGCGATTTTTCTGCCTTAACTTTGACTTTGTCACGAAACAGTTTCAAAAAGGCAAATGAAGAAATTGCGGCTCTGCGTAGACGGCTGCTTTCACTTTCGGCAAAAGACAAAGGCAGCAATTGCGTTTACCAGTGCCTATTCCAAATTTTTCCGATTTCTCATCCGGTGGAGGTCCGTCGTGCCTAAGCTCCGCATCCTTCTAAAATGGTTGCTACCGATAGGCGCGGCCTTCGCGGCGAGCTGCATGAACAGCGGGACCGAGATCCCCAATGGCATCACCGGGAACCTATATCTGCCAAACGGAAAACCGGCCGTGGATGCACAAGTGACCTTATACCCCGTTAACTATGTGCCGGGGATCGATTCAACCCCCCTCAACACGGTACAAACCGATGCCCAAGGACGGTTCCAATTTTCCAAAGTGACCTCCGGCCAGTACAACGTTCTTAGCCGCGTCGGAGTGACGACATCCGCAACAGTCGCTGACAAACGGAGCATCAATTCCGATGACAGCCTTTACTCTTTTACGGATTCCATCTCCCTATCGGAAGGACAGGAAATCCCGCCGGATACCTTGAGGGACGCCGCTTCGCTTACCGGTACCATTCAACTTCAGCCTCAGGACGATCCGCGCGCTGCCCTCGTGCGATTGCTTGGAACCAATTATTACACCAATGTCGATTCCAATGGAACGTTTATGTTGTCCCACTTGGCACAAGGTGTCTACCAGTTGCAGGTAATCGTCACGCTGCCCTCCTACACCCCTCTCTTCCAAACCATTCTACTCCGAGCCGGTCAAAACGACACGCTTCCCCAGCCCCTGATCCCTTTCTATTCCAACATTCCGGTGGTAACGGGGCTGAGGGCCACACCGCAAACCAATGGATCCGTTGCGCTAGAGTGGCACAAGTCGGCTTATAACAAGGTCCTCGCCTATCAAGTATACCGTGCTCCTGCAGGAAGTGTGGATGCGGGAATCCTCATTGCAACGGGCACAGATACCACCTATACGGACACCGTTTACAGCCCCTCCTATGGAATACCCCCCCAAGGGGTTCAATACCCCTTCACCGACACCGTACCCCACTCCTTTAGTTACCGAGTGGTCATCGTTAATCAATCTGACGAAACCGGCCCTTTCTTTGGCGCTGCAACCGCGACGGCGCTCCCCCCCGCCCTGCAGCTGGCCTCGGGAAGATGGCATCTTGCACTGGCACAGGCACCCTTTAACGCCACCGGCAACACGGCTTTGGTTTTTAACAACCAGCTCTGGATCATCGGCAATCAGGGTGCGGTTTGGAGTTCCCCGGACGGAGTATCCTGGCAGAACCGAGCCAGTGTGAATCTCGGGTATTCGTACGACAATCTTGAGGCCGCCACTTTTCATGATACTCTCTGGGTTTCAGGCGTGCACCTTATCTCGAACACCTATTTCAACTTCCTTTGGAAATCCGGGGATGGGGTGAATTGGATTCGGGTTTCGGATCGGTTCATGCCGTCCTACAACTTTCAAGAATTTTCAAACTTCGGAGACTCCTCGCGCACCGAGTTTGCCTTTACGGAATTTCAGAACAAACTCTGGATCGTAGGTGGAATGGGAAGGGCCGGATACGATGTGGTCTCCGGAAAGGTTTTTTCGAGCGCAGACGGAGCCAATTGGGATTCCACCCATGTGTCCAACTCGGGAACCTATGCCTGCTGTTTCGCGCAGTCCCTTTCGGCAGCCTCTAGTGCTGCGGTCTTAAACGAAAACATGTGGATCACCGGCGGGGTGATCGGTGAGGCGGATGGTCCCTATTTCAATCTGAGTGTATGGAACTCCTCCAACGCCACTTCGTGGACGGCCGCCGTCTCCAATCCACCCTTCCTGCCGCGCTCTGGAAGCACCTTGACTTCCTATGCCGGAAGCCTGTGGGTGATTGGGGGGGCTGCCGGCATTCAAACCGACTCCAGCAACGGCCATCAGGAAAATTTATCGCAAATCGCTGCGGATACTAAAGAAGTCTGGAACTCTACGGATGGCGTTTCCTGGCGCTTGGTGGATCTTTTCGCCCCTTTCTCCGCGCGTTCCGGACATGCCGCAGTGTCCTTCCAAGGCCGCCTGTGGATCTTGGGGGGAGATTCCATGAATGACATCTGGTACTACCAATGATGACATCCCTCCTCCCCTCCCTTGTCTCAACCTTCCATTAAAAAGAGGTCGAACGTGTCGAATCTTCGCGACCTCCTAAGATGGATACTGCCTTTAGGCGTGGCCTTCATTGCCAGTTGCATGAACGGAGGCACCGAAATTCCAAACGGCATTACGGGTAACCTTTACCTTCCCAACGGTACTCCCGCCGTCAACGCGGCGGTGACGTTATACCCGGTCAACTATGTACCGGGAAACGACTCGGTGACCTTGAATACCGTGCAGACGGATGCTCATGGAAAATTCCAATTCCTGCAGGTGACCCCGGGCCAATACAACGTACTGGGTCGCGTGGGGCTCACCAGTTTGGATAAACGTATGGCCAAGGCCGGTGCTGCATCCGTCGACAGTCTCTTCTCTTTCGCGGATTCCATCTCCCTATCCGACGGTCAGGAAATTCCACCGGACACCTTGAAAAAGGCTGCCTCCTTAACGGGCACGGTTCAACTTCAAATTCAAGATGATCCACGCACGGCGATCATCCGCCTGCTCGGAACGAACTACTACACCAATGTCGATTCGAACGGAGCCTTCACCCTGCCCCATCTTGCACAAGGCACCTACCCGTTGGAGGTCATTGTGTCTCTTCCCTCCTACACTCCGCTTTTTAAAGAAGTCACCCTTCTGGCAGGACAAAACGACACCTTGTCGCAACCCTTGGTTCCTTTTTACTCCGGAATTCCGGCCGTGACAGGGTTGACGGCCACTCCGGAATCCAACGGAACCATCCTCATTCAATGGAACAGAGCCAAGTATTCGAATTTGCAGAGCTATCTCCTTTATGGAGATCCCGCCAGCAATCTGCCTCCGGGAACGCTACTCTCCGCCACCACCGACACCAGTTACGCCTATACGGTGTACGACACCACCGCGCGATATCCTTTCGGGGACACGTCCTCCCATACCTTCAAATTTCAGGTGAAAATCCTGAATCAATCCAATGGGACCGGACCCGTTTTTGGATCGGTGACAACCACCATCCATCCCCCTTACCCCTTCGTATCTTCCGGACGCTGGCACCAAGCACTGGCACACGCGCCCTTCAGCCCGCGTTATGGCCACCAATTGTTCGTGTTTAACAACGCCCTGTGGGTTGGAGGAGGAGGCGGAGATTCCTTCTCAAATGATCTTTGGACTTCGCCTGACGGCGTGAACTGGCAGAAGGTTTCCGACTCCCTGCCCGGAAGTATCGTGGTCTTTCAAGACAAGATGTGGAGCATAAGCTCCGTCGTCAATTCGAACCAAGTTGTTCAAGGACTTTCCGTTTCAAATTCCGTGGACGGAATCCATTGGACGACCGTTTCCAGTTTGGCTCCCGTGTCCGGATTCAATTATCCCCAATATTATCCTTACACCCCGGCCGTAAACTTTCAAAACAAGCTCTGGATCCTCGGCGGAACCGATGTGGGCATCAGCCAACCCCTGGAAAACATCAATTCCAGTCCAGATGGCGTGACTTGGACCGCACTTAATCCCAGTGCGGGCAATGTTACGGCGGAGGTCGCAAATGATTTCCGGGTAAGCTTCGATCAGTTTGATCAAGGCTTTTCGAGCGCTACGAATGTAACGGCTTTCAATGGAAAACTCTGGATGGTGGGCGGCTACAATTTCATATCCGGTACCGCCAATCCCTTCGCATGGAGCAGCGCCGATGGGCAGAACTGGTCCAATGCGAGCACGCCCTTTCTACCACGGTATGACCATAGTCTAACGGTCCACAACGGCTTACTCTGGGTAATAGGTGGCAGCGTGCTTGGAGGATCTGGCAGCAGCAGCACGGGTCAGGTGGTCGATGCCGAAGTCTGGAGCAGCGCCGACGGCAATTCCTGGCTTCAGGTCGACACACAAGCTCCTTTCGGAGGTCGCCAGCAACAGGCAGCCGTTTCCTTTCAAAACCGCCTATGGGTCATCGGCGGGAAGGATTCCCAAGGGAATGTTTTGAACGATGTTTGGTACTATCAGTAAAAAGAGAAAGCGATGCCTCTCCAGGGATGTCTTTAAAAAGGAGCCACGTATGAAAAACTTCAAACTCGGGCACCTCCGACACCTTCTTCTTGCCCCCCTGATGTTTTGGATCCTTTCCTGTCAGGATCAGGAGCCGGTAGGAGCCACCGATATAACCGTTCTTCCCAACGCGGAGTTTACGATTACCAGCAAGACCATTGTCTCCAATTCCCTGGTTGTTAAAGGGATCGTCAAAAATGGCAGCAACGTAAACTACACGCCGGAGTGGTACGTAGAAGGGGAGTTCTTCCAGGATTCAACCTTCGCGCTGGAACTCGGAGGGGCCACTCAGGAATTGAACTATTCCATGGCCCCGGGCGTCGAAACGGAGTGGCAATTGTCGTTCACCCCCGGGCTTCTCGATTCAGGATCTTACACGCATTTCGCGGTCAAGAATTTACGAGCTTATACCCAACCGGCGCAATAAACTCCCATCCTTGATCGATCCTCGACCCATCCTTTTTGATAAGGGCGGCAGATCCCGTTTGAATCAGAACCCTTCTTCAAACTCCCTAAAATCCTCATCCAACTTTTTCATCAATCGCTGCTTCTCGCCCACTTCCAAAAAGGAATAGGCAAGGCTATTTCTCGCCAGGATCTTCAACTGGGCATACCCCAGTCCCTGCTCCTGCGCGGCCTTCAAGAATTCCATCGACATTTCGGAACGGGACACACCCTCATCGTCCGTCGCAAGGACCACGGGCACGTGGTATTGCATGTAGACCTTAAGCGGGTGCTGCTCTCCAGTAACCCCGAGAATCACGTCGTTGCTCGTTAGGCAAATCTCCACCACTACCTTCCGCACTGCCATCTCCTTCATCAAGCCGTAAGGATTCTTCTCGTGCAGAATGTCTACACCATGGCCGATGCGCTCCGCGTGTCCCACTTCCACAGCATCCCGGATATGAAACGACAAGCCTTCCGGTGGGACCATGCCTAGGGTGAGTTCCCCCGCATGGAGACTGATATGTGCCTTGGAGTAGCGGGGACGAAAAAAGTCCAGCATGCGCATCTGCAGCGAGTAATCGCGCATGGCAATCACTCCGTCCTCAGGCTGCACTAGGTTCAATCCCACGACCTTGGAACCAGCCTCCTCCGCTAGAAGAAAACCGGTAGCGATCTGGGCAAAGACCTCCTCCGGCGGGTTCTCCCTCAAAACCTGATAAAGGTATCGAACCGTCACAAAACATCCGCTGTCAGCCTGCGCCGTGCCGCACCGTAGCAAACTGTCCTTTTGCGCCTCGGCGCTCCACACCGCTTCCATTCCGGCTTTGACCGCATTCTCAATCCCGCCCGCTTTCAATCTCCCCAGTGTGTTTTCGAAGTTGCCATCCCATCCGGCCCGGCTTCCAAGTTGTCGCGAGAGGTTTCCGTCCAAAGTCTGCATCAGTTCGAGATAGGAGACGTGTTCGCGCGCCGCGCGCGCCAATACCTCCGCCAGCATGCGGCCCGTTTCGCCAGAGGTCGCCATGCCGAATTTCCCGAAAGTGGCGAAAAAATGATCGTGTCCATTCTGACCTGAGGAGCGCCACGAACGCATGGACCAGGCGTCGATGATTTGAGCATACAGGGTGGGATTCGCAAAGGCGGTCTGCACGGGAATCTGATGCGCGAGGGAATCGCAGGGGGACTCCGACAGACTCAGCGTCGCCGTGATACACAATCCTTTTTCGGAAGCCCATTGCACCATCGACTCCGCGTAGACTGCTCCGCTGAGATGGTTGTGCAAATCTCCCCCCTTGGGCATCTTGAGCAGAAAAGCCAATTGCTCCGAAGGAGAATTTCGAAGGGACTGGAAATAACGGGCGGTCCTTTGTTCGGGCGTGGCTGCAGCGGATGTTTTGTGACGGTTCGATACCTTTATCAGGTTTTGAGGGAGAACCC
>Ga0206800_1075_pt1 | contig 14717 bp, 18 predicted proteins | sample Alteio_BWOrgCont_64_FD_152898 | JGI IMG/M metagenome (GOLD analysis project Ga0206800, IMG submission 152898) | Enriched cells from forest soil in Barre Woods Harvard Forest LTER site, Petersham, Massachusetts, United States -... | ecosystem: Environmental > Terrestrial > Soil > Temperate forest >... | reverse complement strand
TGTTTTGTTTTAGGATCAATGCCATGGGACCGGTATCTCACAAAACCGATGAAAAAGCCGATTCATCCGCTTCTTCCCATTCATCCCATTCGTCCCATTCCGTCGACGGTTTCTCACTTCCATTTTTACCACCCTTGGATGAAGTCGACGGTGCCGCTCGCGTCCTTGATCCCATTTTCAGAGCTCTGAATGAAAATGAGCTTTCCTATGGTGTTTTTTTCAAACATTATCAACCCACAGAGTGGTAGCATTTTTTTTTTCAAACATTATCAACCCACGGAGTGGTAGCAACGAAGAAATTCTTCTCTCTTTCGTTGTTGTTTCAAAAAAAAAAGTAGACAAGTTGAATCTCCATTTTCGGTGTGTGTCTTTTTTTTCCTTTCTTTTTTTTTCATTTCTTTGAGTAGTATATGGGAAATGTTGGGAACAAGACTAAATCCGATAAGCAACGTTTTACTGATTCTTCATCGTCTTCCAACTTGCAAGCTTACAAGAAGCAAGTCGTTGTTGAAAAGGAAAAGACATCGCAAATCATTGATTCCTATTTTGATGGATCCACGATAAAGAGCAAAACTCATAATAACAATAAAAATGGAGGAGTTGATCATGTGATGGTTGAATTTTCTGTAACTCCACCTTCGAAAACCTTTACCACACGATCAGCACCGTTGCCGGATACAAATCATACCCCGAAATCATGCGGAGGTAGCCCCGTTAATCATCATCATCAGCCACAGCATCAAATTCTACAAACAATTGACAAGAAAACCGATTTCAAAAACGCAGACAATGTTTTCAAATGTGGCGGAACACGATTTGTATTACCACCGCATTATTCCTTTAAAAAACTGTTGGGAAAAGGTTCATATGGTGTGGTGGTTCAATGTATGGACTTGAAATTGAATAAATTCGTGGCAATAAAGAAAATTCCGAGATTGTTTGAAGACGTTGTTGATGCCAAGCGAGTATTGCGAGAGGTGAAGGTGACCAGATCGGTGAATCATCCAAATATCTCCAAGTTAATTGATATCTTTACGAAACCGAATTCTCATCTGGATACATTTGAGGAAATATATCTGGTGTTTGATGTTATGGATGTGGATTTGGAACATGCTTTGTGTATCAATAGACATAAATGGACCGAAGTACATACTCAATTTGTTATGGCTCAATTACTATCCGCCTTACATTTTCTACATTCTCATCACATTGTTCATCGCGACATAAAACCGGCCAACATATTAATCAATGGAGACGGATGTCATATTCGATTAACCGATTTTGGGTTAACGAGATTGATTCTTCAATCAGAAACCCAAAATGAAAAGCAATGTAAAATTTCAAACTCACTAGTACCTTCCCATTCCATGACGACATATATGGTCACACGTTCTTATCGTGCCCCCGAATTAATGCTGAAAAAAGAGAACTACGATTGTTCCTCAGACATCTGGTCCGCCGGTTGTATCATGGCTGAATTGCTGGCGTTGGACAAACACGGAATGCCATTCTTTCATGGTAAAACAAATTATCATCAATTAGAACTCATTTTTGCTCATTTTGGGAGTCCATCGTTGCCCGTTTTGAAACGAATTTCATCTTCGTCGGAATATACTTATTGGAGTTTAAGAGGACGATATCTTGCACCGAATCCTATCAAATGGCCATTCCATGCGTCATCCGATGCGTTGCATTTGTTAGCAAGACTGCTTGATATTAACCCAGAGACACGAATTTCCGCCGAACAAGCGTTGAAACATCCGTTCCTCAAATCAAGTTCTAATTCATTACCCTCCTTTACTGCTTCCTTTCAACCTTGTGATTGGTCATTTGAAACCAAACCCCTTTCCATTCCCGTCTTACGACAATTGTTTTGGCAAGAATGTAACAAGTCATAAAAATTAATACATCACAACAGAATGTAACTGAGCATTTCTTTTTCTTTTTTTTTTGACGAGATTTAAAAAATGAGTCTTCAAAGTTATAACCTAGTGGAGGGATTATCGTTCGAACAATTAAGCGATATACTTGTGGATTCTTTGCTGGGAGTGTTATACGGAGCAGCGTTGGGTGATGCGTATGGTTTGTCCACCGAATTCATGACGAAAAAAGAAATTGAGTCTGTTTATGGGAAAAACGTTCCGGTTCCTTTTCCCAACTATCAAAAGACCGACCATAATTCTCGTTGGATATCTGGTGATCATACAGATGATTTTGATCAACTTCTTCTTATTTTAGAGACGATCGTTGAAGCGACCGATCCAACATCAAAGTTATCCACAACATCAAAACAAAATGTTGTTACTCCAAAACCAAGTGTTGATCAAAAAAATCCCTTGAGCACGAATTGGGTAACCACATTTAATGATGCCAAAGGAAATATAATGTTTGATTTTAATGTTGCCGACTCATTTTCACGTGTTGATCTGAAAGTGTCGTACGATGGTCGCACTCCATTGCTGATTACCACTCCGGCAAAATTGATTGGCTCAAAGGCATATGCCGGTCAACTTGACGCGGTAATTGAGTGCAAAGGCTATCCAACTGTTTCGATGCAATTTAAAAACGGTATACTAATTAGTCAAAAGTCGAATCATAAACAAATTGAAACTGCCGTACCAATTTCCGATTTCTCGAATGCACATCTATTGTTTGCCTATAAATTGTTAGAGTGGATCAAACATGGATATCCGGAATTGGGTGATACAGCCGGAATGGGTTTGGGAGCATTGACGAGTGCCGTGTCCAAACATCCTGATTTTTTAACAAATCCTCATAAAGCGAGTGATGAAGTTTATCGAAGTCGACCTGATAAATCAGCTGCCAACGGGGCTCTAATGAGAACGGCCGTTATTGGATGTTTTCAATCGGATGATTTGTCGAAAGTGGTTTCGAACTCAGACAAATTTTGCAAAGTTACCCATTCTGATCCGAAATGTATTGCGAGTTGTCGTCTGATCTCAGTTCTCATTGCATTCATTCTCCAAACGAAAAAGAAACAACAGCAATCTCACAAAAAACCGACGATGGTCATGACTGATTCTTCAAAAACTGACTCAAAATCAGATTTGAAAGAATCAGCGTTTGTGAATTATTCGTTCGATGATGCCATGCCATTAGCCACATCCATATTTGATGCCGATCCAAAAACAAAAGCGGACAATGTAAAAGAGTTTCAAAAGTGGTGTGATCCCCAACTTACATTGAGCGATCTTAAATTGGACGACTCGAAAACGATCGGTTATACTTACAAAGCCATGGCATGTGCATTGTACGGATTACGATCGACAAAATCGTTCATCGAAACATTGCAACCATTAGTCTTGGAAGGCGGCGATGCAGACTCGAACGGAATTGGGTGCGGTGCATTATGGGGTGCTCGTTTTGGTTATCAAGCGTTACCAAAGCAATGGCTTGCGGCCATGCCCCATAAAAAATGGATCGATGCGAAAATCACAAAATTTATCAATCTCATTGTTTAAAACGCGCAACACCCTCTTGAGTTGTCTCGATTTTTTTTTCTATTTGGTCATATTTCGGTTTTTTTGTAGATGTTGCACAAACGCAAGAGGGAAGGCCATGACTCAGCGAGAGAAATCGATGCACAAAACACTAAGATCATAAAAACTGATTACCAATGGGTGTTGTGTGTCACTCGATTATTACCACCGTTATGTCAGTTGATTATTGAGTACAAAACTCCACAATTGTATTTGGGTGCGACATTCGTTGACGCCATTAATGTGGAAAATCAAGATTGGATAAACATTTGTCATTTCTGGCGAACAGATCCAACTCGGGGAATCCCTAGTGATACTCTTCAATTTGGTAATAATTCTCAATTTTTACAAATTGAAGGTCAATTGTCGGCACGAAAAAAAAATCCCTTCAGTGAATTCGGGTCAAAGTTCGTTTGGTTAGATGTTGACGATCCGACAAGCATAGACAAACTTTACGAATTACAGCTTTATTTTGACAAAATCATAAAAGGGGCATTGAAAGGAAAGTTTCCAAATCCGATCATTGTCAAACCGTTATTCTTTCACAAATTGAATTCAGATGGGTTGAGTCAAAAAATGAATTCGGCCCGGATCTCATTTCGTTGTGACTATTTCGATCAAAACCCTAACCCTTCGAAACGTTTGATGGAACGTCGAGATTTATTAATCATTGATAAAAACGAAGGATTGGGAAGAGCTGACAAAGGATTTTTAGACAATCGACTGCCCACTGGAAAAAGAGCGAGCATCATATTTCAATTTCGACATGCTGCTTATCGCAGACCTTCTGAGAGCGATTCTGATTCTGATGCTTCCACTGAACCTGTCGAAATTCGAATTTTAAAACTAGCACGTGTTTTGATTTTGTGATGCGTGTCTTTTGATTATTATTATCCTTTCAAATGTTTGATCCACACTCTACATTCTTTTTGAATAATGGTGGAAATTGTCTCATCTTTTTCCACAAGAGAATGTGTCCATTTTGTGATTATGAGAAATAATAATGGTAGGAGAGGACTGTAAAATAACCGCGCGACAAACACGAAGAGTTCAAACAATCCATATACCACACCAAATAGATCCATGTCCCCACCCAATTCCGTCGTAAAAATCGTGCTGGGATTCCATTCGCGAGGATAGCATGAGAGTTGCAAAAGAACATAGACGATCGTAAATGCATTAGAAGGAGGCTCGCTCCATTTCACATTTGTTAGAATAAAATCCACCGGAATCAGATAATAAAAAAACAGTAAACTGATCAACAACTTGGCTCGCGTTGACTTGGTCATAAACCAATATACCAGGATACAATTCAAAAGCGAGCGAATGACTGGAAAAAAAAACAAAGAAAAAAGTCATCGTTAAAGGGTAATATAAGACAAGGGAAATTATATGTACCAAAAAAGTGAACTTTCATGTCGGCCGTTCCTTTTAGGAGACAAACCTCTTGAATTGTCTTTCTCATACAAAAAATATCATCATTGTTTGTCGAAGGAGTTCCCAAAAGCTTGTAGTTTTCGTAAATTGCATAGACGTATAACGGCACACATGAACCCAAAAACCAATAGACAAATGGAATTCTGACTGCCATGATGCTGTTGAAACAAACAACAACGACGAGAAGAAAAAAGAGCAATGAAAAAAAAACAGAGTGAATTTTAAAAAACCGGAAAAATTTCAAAGCCACTAATTAATTGGAGCATTTGTCCAGCGAACTCATGTACGGGCCATGAATTGTTCAACAGCAAGTTATTGTTGTTTATCCAACGAAAATCACCGCAATGTTTTGGTACAAGGAGTTTTTGCGCAACTTGATACAAGTATAGAACATATTTTCCTTGAGGAAACCAAATGCAATGCTTCAAAGCCGATCCGAAATTCAATTCTTTGACCAGCTTGAGCCATTCTTCAGAATAGAGTGGAGCACTTTCTTCGACGAATTCTCGAGTCGCCGTTAGAGAGGGAGTTTCTGTAAAATGTTCTCGTTTTCCACCGATCAAATTCCATTTGGCCATGTTTTGTCGAGTCTCTTTAATCATCAAATACGATATTTCATTGGCGTTTTCACTTTTGTGCCATAATAATAACCCGGCAGCGGAAAATCCATCCATTTCTTCTTTTCTTAACCGTAGCAACTTGCACATGTAAGGAAGAGTTGTAGTTGCGGCTTTTCGTTGTTTAAATTCTGTACAATTTTGTCTTGTGTGTCCATTTTGATCACAAAAGGAGCAATATAATAATATCACCCCTTCAAAACTCGGATTTTTGATCGCAACAGCATCGGCAGCAGCAGCACTTTTCGGTGATCCATCTTTGGATTTCGTGGCATCCTCTTCTTTGTTAGGTACAAACGGAGTTGCATCCTTGTTTAATCGTTTTGGTGATGAAGACATCAATCAATACACTGCATACACAAAAAAAATGAAAAATAAAAAAAAAAGCAATCAAACAAATTTCTCAATCATTGAACACCCCTCCCTCCCCCATCATCCATGAAACCCTGTCACCCCCCTAAATTTTATTTGTTTTTTTTTCAGCTATGCGATCGTCGCGATTATTATCACTCTCTTCTCGACGGTCAATTCGATGTTTATCCACCACGGTCAATACAGACCCCAAACAAATATGGAAAGAAATGCAGCCTCGACTTGTTCTTCGAAGTGTACGGTGGCGTGATCAACTTGTGAAAGATGTCGTAGCACGTAAATTGGTTCCTTTACCGGATAAAAAATTGCAAGGATATAAATGGGCGATAATTGACGGCGAAGATAACCGATTTCATGCGATTTTTTCAAACATCGCCGTTCAGCCATGGTACTTGGCAGGTTGCGGTTTCACTTGCTTGGCAGACATCAAAAATTTATACACAGACTGTCTGAAACCATACGGTATCGAATTTTCGTCAGAAACGTTTCGTGGAAATCCATTTTGGGATTACATGTTTTATCCATCCATTCATCCGGAAGAAGATAACGCGACTTCTGAATTTTTTCGATCTATCTTATCATCATACATTGAAGGTACGCCGGAATGTAAACAGAGAGAAGAATTTTTAAAAGGTGTGGCAGAATTGAAACAACCCAATGAAAAGTATTCTCAAAAGCAAATTGACCATGCAAAAAAATTACTCCATACTCCTTTGGAGAAACAATTATCCTTTTATCAAAATCAGTTTCTCAATTGGCTTCCCCTCCATTACTATTCTAACGAAAAACCGTATCCGAAAGGCTTCTAATATTCTCATATTGGTCTTCCTTTTTTTTTCTTTCTTTCTCTTACAGATCAATGAGTGGTCCTTGGAAAGATGGCATCGTATATTATCGATTTGCCACCCGTTTGATTCAATCAAACGATGGAAAAAAAGAATTCAACGATGGAAAAGATCAAACACAAGATGGAGGAAACCATGGAAAAAATCAAACAGACGATGCAAAAAATGAATCAAACGATGGGAAAAATGATGGGAAAAATGATGGAAAAAAGGAAGGAAAGCAGTGTCAGTATGAATTGTTAATCACCACTGAACACGCCGGAATCATCTTAGGAGTCTTGGAACTCTTTGATTCTTTGACCGGCGCCTCATTTCATTTATACAATCCTTCCGATCCCTATGATTTTAAAAACAATCAAGTGCCGGGTGCAAAAAAGCGAAAAAATCGTTATTTACTCTTTCAATCCTCATCTTTGGCAAAAGAACCAGATCTGACCACGGGCTCTGGTGGTTTGTTCGATCCCATTACGATTCTCTTGAGTCAAACTGGGGACAAAGCATACGTTGAAGTCATTGAAAAAATTCTCGACGCCTTTGGTACGAAAGATCCGCAACGTGATACAATTTTGTTACCCGAATTACGACATTTATTTACCCCAAAAGAAATTCAAGCGATGCGTGATTTCCCCTTTGATAAACATCTGCAAATCAGATCCGCGAAAAAATTTTTGGATGGACCATGGATCGGTGTTTCCATAAACGAATCGAAATACGGAAAAACAGAGCGTCATTCATTTGTTGTTGAACGAAAGGAAAAACAAAAGGATAAAGAAAAAGAACAATCCAACACAAGCACTAACCCCACTACCCCCGCTACAACCAACACCACCACTCTGAAATCCTCTCGACCACCTTCTTATGAATATTCGTTTTATACCGATCATAAAGTAACAACACCAATAGATGTACATGTTACAAAATTCGGTGTTAATATTCATTTAGACGGTCAGGTGTTTGAAGCTGCAACAAATATCAAAGATTCATGGTTGTGTTCAACGTTGTTCGGATCATTGAAAGATGTTCCCGAAAGCTTATTTGTGTTTTACAACCATCATTGGTTGATTCCCGATTCTTCTCAAAAGGTAAATGATGATAACAAAAAAAAGGAATTATTCAATCGAGATATCAATCGTGTACTATGGGATTTTGATCAACGAAACGTCGGAACAGTATTGACCATTGCATTGAATTTACGCGCTCGAGATGACTATGTCAAGTTACATGAACAGTCATTGAAACCTGGCGATTGGGTCATTTTCTGTAAGTGTGTACAGCACACCGTGCGTTTTTTTTTTTGATTTATTCACTCTTTTTTCTTTCACAGGCCGTGGAATGTTTTTGACACATATCTCTACGCATCCGACACTGTCGTATTCGGATGCTCAAGGACGTGTTCCTCTTTCTGATCGTCCCTATTGTTTCTATCATCAACACGTCGACCGCCTGAATCCTCCCATTTATGAAATCTAACTAAATCTAACAAATTTCCCAAGCATCCCCAATGGGGATTCCTGGTAAGGCGCAGCGCGAACTTACATACTCGACGGACCAAAAAGTTTGAAGGGTTAGAAGGCGTTTATGAAAGAAAAACTATTAATTCCTCTTTGTTTATCTAGAATCTTCCAGAACGGTTTTAAATCGGTTTTAAATCGGATTTGAAACACAACATGGTTCACGACAATCTTTCTCGTCACAACAACAGGCGAGGAACCCAACTGAACATTGAGTCACAGTTGCTGTCACATCCGAATTGGTCGTTTCAATCGAGAGATATGGAACAATACGGTCACCAGGTTTCAATGAAACGGGATCACATGAATCGTCTAAGCAGAATGTGGTTGAGGTTCCCGTCACTTCCGTAGCACGAACTTTCAAGGGAGTTTCAATGAATTCATTGTCAGGACAAGAAGCACGCCAGATTGCCAAACGCACCACGGTTCCAGGGGCTGAGACGGTGGCCGTCAATGTTACTTTCAATCGTTTGAGAACGGTGCAACGAGATAATTCACCAGCCATGTGTGACATGGCAATTTGACCGGTGGACGACGGCACCGCCGTGTTCAAACCTTGTGACGAACCCAAACCCAACGCGATACCACCATTGACACCGGCAGAAATTAACACACCGGCATCAGGGATGTCACCAATCGAATACAGTAATTCCTGACAACATTTGTCGGTTTTCTTGTGACAATGTTTCTTTTTCTTTTTATCATCACAGTCTGATGAGGAAGAACCCGATGAAGAACCCGATTTGTTCTTTTCGCATTTGTTACCACCATTCTTAAATCCATAATAGTTTTTCACGACAAACTGATCACCTTGCAAAAAGCGAATGACGAAAAAGATCAGCAACAGGATCAACAGAAAGACCAGCGCATAGAAAAAGATGGCTTTGCCTGAGTACATGGTTTCCCAAACAAAAAAAAAGAGTTGAAGAGAAAAAATCGCTTACTTTTTATGCACGTTTGAAGCACAATGAAAAAAATGAGAAGTGAGGATTTTTTATCGCATGCATATATCACCGTCAGCTCGATTTTTTTTTCAACTATGGATTTGAGCGAACGTTTATCGATTTGAGCGAACGTTTATCGGTGTTGAATAGGCCGTCTTGATCTTCGTCTTACACAATACAGGACGAGAAGAATGAATAAAATGATGAGAAAAAGGAAGAAGTAAAAAACCGCATCAAGAGCGGAAACACCACCAACACAGCACATTTTTCAATTTAGCGAAAAAAAGAAGAGTAAATGATTGAAGAGTTTATTTTTTTTGTAATATCAATCATATAAAAAAAGGCCTTAAAAAAAATTTACAGTTGTATGTTTTTTTATTCATTTTTTGCTTGTTTTTTTTCCAGATGAGTAAAGCTGCCAAGTCGTTTGCGTCTTTACCGGCTGAACACGTCAAAGAACAACAGGAAACAAAGCATAAAGCTGATAAAGAAAAAAAGGAAAATGTTGTGGATCATGTCTTATTCATCGATTCACAGAATCGAACCGAAGGTAATAAAAAGAAGAAGCGTAGAAAAAAATTTAATTCATCATGGGGTTGTTTTATTTGAAATTAGGTGTTAAGGGAGATTTGCATAAATTACAAGATTTAACTCCTGAAGCATGGAAATTTACTTATCCAACCATCGTCGCTTCAAGCGAATTAAAAACTCGATTTAAAGAAAAAAATCGTGAAATGTTGGGCGATTCTTATGACAAACCTCGATTGTGCGCAAATATGCGTGATTTTCGTGAATCCTTTGAAAAATCGTATCCTGTCTTTCGAAATGTTCCACTTCATAATTTGTTGATCGCTGGTGGATCCGTCGGCTCCATTGTTCGATTGAAACCGAGAGATGATCAAAAATACAGACCAAGATACAGATTTGCTGACGACGATGATGACGTCCCGTAAGTGTTCTTTTCCTGATTTCTTTCAAATAGATAGATAACTTGTTGAAATGTATGAATTTTTGTAGGCAAGACGTTGACGTCTTTGTGCACGGATTATCAACCCAAAATGAATGCAACAAACGTGTGACTGAATTTTTGCGTGATTTAATGATGTCGTTACGAAACGAAAAACGCATTCGTAAACAAATTCGCGATCATCTGTTTCAAAAATATTTACACGAACGATTTCCACATGAAGATTTGTTAACTGATGAGAAGGCTCGGGTGACGAAAATTTCATCGTTGAAAAAACCGGACTTGTCGGCCATTCGTTTGCAAGTGAAAGAAGCGATGAAACTCGTACAGTTTGTCTGGAACGGCAGTGAATTTGTGGTCAATTCCGATATTGTGAAACAATGGTTGGAGCCGAAAGGTCTTCATCTCTACGACCCACCGCAATTGAAAATGATTCGTACTCAAGATTGTTTAACGATTGAATACAAACGATTTCGACCGGATGATGGAGAAGAGGATTTGAACCACGATGTAACTGTTGTTGGTGAACATGAAAATGACAATCGTCGAATGTGTTTTCGAAAAAAATTGAGAAAACCAAGGTCGAACAATAATCAACGCACGTATTCTGGCAAAATTCAACTGATTTTCCGATCGTATCAATCGATTTCGGAAATTTTGCATGGCTTTGATATCGGAAGTTCGGCCGTTGGTTATGATGGCTCACAAGTGTGGTTTTCATCCTTAGGTCGTTTTGCTTACGAGTACGGGTGCAACATTGTGGATGTTACACGTCGATCACCGACTTACGAAATACGTCTTGTCAAATATTTCTCGCGTGGATTTCATTTGATTCTCCCACATTTTGACGTTTCAAAACTTCCATCGACAAATCTCAAATGGGGAATGAATGAAGCCGTGGAATTACCATTTTTGCCATTTGCCCTTAAATCGGTGTCAGAAAATCGTTTAGTAGTGGACAAATTTTTGGGAAAAGTCGGATCCGGTGTCAGTGATTATCAACAACTCTCCCAACAGAAACCGGGTAACGAAGGGCAAGTCATTCCTCCCAAACATTTATTGGTTTCGTTGAACGTGAAAACATTATTGAAGAACGAAACCAATTTCTTCTTCTTTTGTGATCAATACCAGCCGAAAACCATCATGCTCGCAAAACCATACATTGATGTGGAATTGGTGCAACAATTTTACGATGATTCACGAACCCGTATCTATCGTAGCGGTCGTCTCGACTTGGCACTGTTAAGAAACATCGTAACTGTCGAAAAACCCGAGACTGTGGTCTCAGAAATTTTATCGGTCGCCGAATCCAAACGGAAAGTATCCGATGTGTTACGAGAATTGTTCGCCAAACAACGAACCGTTGCTGTCACGGCTGTGCAAAACATGCCATCCAAATTTCCTGTTACGTGGCGTGTCAAAAGTCCCGGAGCACAACTCACCAGTTCCTTGCATCCCGTTCCGTGTACCATTGAGGAATGGTACGGTTCATTTGTTAAAAAGATTCCTTCTCAAACTATGACAGCCGCTCATCAGACCATAACGCCCGCGATTGAAACCACGCCTCACACAATGACAACCAAGTGATGACATCGTGCGACGACGATTCGGCTGACCGATTTGAAGAAAAAAAAATCAGAATAAAAAATATTTAATTCAGCACTATCTTTTACGCCTGTGACCATTTTTTTTTTTGGAAACTTGCATCGCTCCTCTAGCACAATGGAAGTGCATTGGACTTCTAATCCAAAGGCTCCGGGTTCAAGTCCCGGGAGGAGTTCTTTTTTTGTGTTTTTTTTTTGCTATTATTTTTTCACCTCCTTCCCTTTCATGAAAACAAAACGTCGTAGAGGAAAAAATATGTCTTCCAACAAGAAACGAAAAAGAGTTGCACAAACAACATCAACAATCTCAAAAATAGTCGTTTCATATCGGTCCAATCAAGAACAACAACACAAAATTCTATGTTTAAACAAAAATTATGCTACAATTGGCACACAATTATTACTTTGGTTACCACTAAAATATCACATCACTGAAGTGTTGGACATCATTTTAAAATTTTGTGGACCATACACAATTGAAGTGTATACCTATTCTTACTCTCATTCTCGCTCTAGTGTGTGTCCAAAATATCAATGTGCTATCATGTGGAGAGATCGAGAGACAGCATGGATTAACGGCATTTTAGGTAATTCCAATTGGAGTCGAATTCGCATATTTTTGCTTCCAAATTCCTCGGTCGTTTTCTTTTTTTTTATAGATGTCATGAATGAGTGGGAGGTGCCGTATCCTCTTCCTGAAAATCTTCCGTCGGTCGTCTCATCATTTCTTACATTGGTACACTCACAATTCCACGATCCCTCTGCTGCAACATATTTGAAAACCAGAAAAGTAGATTTCGATCGTTCGACATTGCGGAAGTTTCTCGAAAATCGAACTATTAGCGATTTTCAATTAATTCTTCACACTGTTGAGGAAAATCTTTGGTTCACTTTCATGGAAGATGAAAACGAACCTCGAGAATTTTCCATTGTTTCTTGTGAAATATTTCTTGATTGATGATCCAACTCAAAATTTTCAATGAATTTTTTTTTTCACAACAGGACTTTTATGTTTCTTCATAGGTATTATTATGGGAATCTTTCATAGTTCCATTTATTTGCGCGGAGATCAAGATGATTATGACTGCTATTCAGATTTACTACACGGTGACGGAAAAGGATTGGTGGGTGGCAATATGTTTCCCCCACGTTTTCGATCTGTTGAAATATCTGTGACACATCCTTATATTGCAATCAGAGGACGATGTGGAGGCGGAAATCGTCCGCAATTTCAAAAGCAGATTTCCGCTGTGGAAAAGGCGCATAACTTCGTAGAATCATTTGACGATAGCCGTGATTCTACGTTCATGCATTTTGTGTTTAATTTTGGCAAGTCAGTGAAAAAAGTTCAATTATGGATCAAATTCATCGAGAAATGGAATTCGTGCATTCAATTTTCAAGGCACGATCGACGAAATACAAACTCGATTCATCCACCTCCTCCAAAACTACTTTCTGATACCGGTAAGACAATTTTTTTTTTCTTTTTTTTTTGTCATTTCTTTTGTGTATGTTGTATGAACAGGTGATGGTAAATATGTGGCCTTTCGATTGCGTCGATTCTTACCTCCGGCAATTGTTTTGATTATTTTTAAATTTTTAATACGCCAAGTCAAAGATTTACTGGTTTGTGATTGCCGAGACGCTTCATATCCTGCGTACGATTGTAAGACTGCATTGAATACGGAAGTGAAAGAAAAAAAGGAAATGATTACCATCTATATAAAGGACAAAACAAAAGAAAATGCGAAAGAGGTAGAAAATTGCACTCCTTTACTCGTCAAATATAGAAAATATGTCGATAGTCGATTATCACATTTCGTTCATTGTGTTTACCAAAGTGTCTCGGATAAATTGGATCAAACCACGAATCCTGACTTGATTCGATTGTTAAGTCCCTCGCTGTCCTTTCTTGCACAACATCGTGTCACAAGGATCTTCTCGCCGATTCACTCAACGAAAGAGTTGAGAAACATTCTCAAAGAAAAAGATAATCACTACGTTTTTGCAAAGAGTGATGATGATTAAAAAAAAATGGTTGTTAACTGTTTTCTTGTCGTTTTTCAGCTGCAGTCGTTCCAACCGTGACCGCAGCCAACGTTGGCGCTGTATTTGGAATGTTCGATTTTGAATTTGTGGGCGCCAATGTTTCTGAAGGCGACGTAGCGTCCAGAATGTGAATGAGCTGGTCGACGATTTACAAGAAGGTGGAGAAAGTGTTATGTTGCTGGGGAGAAAAGATTCTAAGCGAAGTTCGGGTAATAAATCTTGGGTATGATATTTCCCGAGAAGTGCACCGGCAAGTATTGGAGCATGCCAAGTGTATTTTTTGTGAATATAAAATTTGTCCGATGCGAGCTTCCATACATCACGCAACTCTTTGGCGTTTTTGTACTGTTTTTTATCAATCAATGATTCCAGTTTTTGTTGCATTTCGTACATGATTTCTTCTTCCATCCACGGCATTTTTGATAACTCCATCACTCGTTCCCAAAGGTCGGTGGTGAAACTTTCGGGAGGGTAAAGTATAAATGATGGTTGCTTCACCTTCATATCCAATATTGATTCTGATTTTGGTTTTGTCGTATCAGAGATCGGTTCGGTTTTTGGTTTCGTCGTATCACTAATCTGAAAAATTACAGAATGAGCGATTCATGCGGTGGTGAAGGAAAACAAACAAAGACGTACTGAACTTTTCTTTTGACCCTCCTCAACCAGTCTGAGTAATTCTCGTGACCATTTGCGTACGTGATGACGTTGCGACCACCGAGTTGCCGCACAAATCATACTTTGCAACTTGTCCATTCGCTTCTCTTTTTCTTCTGACGACATTGCGTTTTCCAGTGAAATGATTTTGGCTTGTTTGTGCTTTGTGATCCACAAAGTTGAGAACCGGAGAAACGGCACGGCGACTCAGAAA
>Ga0206800_1074_pt1 | contig 15128 bp, 19 predicted proteins | sample Alteio_BWOrgCont_64_FD_152898 | JGI IMG/M metagenome (GOLD analysis project Ga0206800, IMG submission 152898) | Enriched cells from forest soil in Barre Woods Harvard Forest LTER site, Petersham, Massachusetts, United States -... | ecosystem: Environmental > Terrestrial > Soil > Temperate forest >... | reverse complement strand
GTTAGTATCTAAATACATAGTATAACCTTGCCCGATTTTTGGATAGAAACCGGAAGTGATAGTTGGGGATTGTGCGTTTGTGTTTGAAAGTGAGGCAAGCAAAGAATTTATTATTAATGTGATAGCAAAGACTAACTTCTTCATATCAAAATGATTATTATGGTTATTCAATTCAAATTTAGTATTTTTTGATATTTTAGCAAAAAATACTAAAAATTTTTGGTTGAGCAACTAACAATTTAACCTAAATCTTCTCCACCCGTCTCTCATGCCTGCCGCCTTCAAAATCGGTAGTGAGGAAAGATTTTACGATTTGCTCAGCGTGGTCGTTAGATACAAAGCGGGCGGGCAGGCATAGCACATTGGCGTTGTTATGGAGGCGGGCAAGCCCGGCAATCTCAGCATTCCAGGCAAGGGCGGCGCGGATATTTTTATGCTTGTTGGCGGTCATGCACACGCCGTTGCCCGAGCCGCATAGCAATATACCCAGGGGTTCTTTGCCATCTTCAACTTCTTTGGCCAAAGCATGGGCATAGTCGGGGTAGTCCACCGGTTCGGCAGAATGGGCGCCGATATCATTCACGTCATAGCCATTTTTTTTTAACCAATGGATAAGGTGTTGTTTCATTTCAAAACCGGCATGGTCGCTTGCTATTACTATTTTCATATCTATTGTGTTTTTATTCTTTTAACTCATAACTACTCGGGGCTGGAATGACGGTGCCACCCCACTTCCTCCAAAAAAAATCGCGCCGTCATTGTGGGCTTGGTCGCTGTCTGCGGCAGGCAGGCGCAATCCAAAACCCGCAACCCGCAATCTAAAACCCAAAACCCATAACCCATAACCTTTTAAGCGCTTTCCGCTTCCCTCCGGTCTTTGTTTTTCCTTACACGCGCCACTACCAAAATGCTAACTTCATACAAAAGTATAAAAGGCAAAGCAAAAAGCGATTGGTTTACCACATCAGGCGTAGGGGTAATGATGGCCGCGAGGAACAGGATAATGACAATGGCGTGCTTGCGGTACATCCGCATCATTTTAGGCCCGATGAAGCCTGCTTTGGCAAGGAAAAAGGCAACAATGGGCAATTCAAATATCAGTGCGGCATATAAGGATGGGCTGGTGGCGTAGGACATATAGTCGTCAATATCAATAAGGTTGGGGATATTTGTTTTCTCTGAAAGCTGGTAATTCATCAGGAACTGTATCATCATGGGGGTAGTGAAGTAATACCCGAAAAGCAGCCCAAGGAGGAAGAGCAGGGAAGAAAAAAACAAAATCCGGGTGGCGTATTTTCTTTCTTTGGGTTTCAGCGCCGGGGCAAAAAACCGCCATATTTCCCAGAATACATAAGGGAAGGCAAGCGCCACGCCCACGTAAATAGAAATGGTGATGGACTGCGTAAACTGCCCGGCCATTTCCATATTCACGAGCTTGAAATTATCAATCCCCTTGATGCACATTTTGTCGCCCATGTGCAGGAAATGCCCGAGGCGGCATAGGGCGCCATAAGTCCAGAAATCGGGGCGTGTGGGCGCCATGAATACGTCATTGAAAAAGAAATCAATATATACAAATGCTACTATACTTAGCGCCAGCACTACTAATACAGCCCGCACTATATGCCAACGAAGCGCCTCAATATGGTCCATGAACGACATTTCGGCATTCCCTTCTTCCTTTTTTTTATTACCGAATAGTTTCATTAACCTAACAACTTAATATCCCAAACCCTCAATAACTTAATAACAAAATAACTTAATAACTTAACTAATTTGCTTATTTTTGCCCGAAAGGAAATAAAGCTGGATGAAAAAAGTATTCGCGTTCGTATCGCTATGTTTCATGGCGCAAAGTTACGCCTTTTCACAGGTAAGTCCGTCTATAGGCCTTATCAAGAATTTCCCCTTGTGCCTGAATGTGGGGCTGACGTATAATGAATGGGCTAACGTGCCGGCATATTTAACTGAAAACCCGGCAAGGAACGAAGGTTTTGATATATCGCTCACCCACCCGTTCGACACCAAAAAAGTTCAGTTTATAGCGGGTTTGGGTTTATCAGTTGTAGATTTTCATACCAACGCAGATATTTGGCAGTTCGACTCGACGGGGCTTTTAAGCAAGGATGGATTGGTACCCACTTCTTCTTATAAAAACAATAAAATTGCACTCACCTACTTTGAACTCCCCCTCGAACTAAAATACGAACCAACGGGCTTCCGCTCGAATGGTTTTTATATAGCGGCGGGTTTTAAGCCCGGCTACTGTGTGGACGCGCATACAAAAATAGTAACCGACATAGCGACAGAGAAATACAAGAGTTTTGATGATATTGCCCGCTGGCGGTATTCCGCCACCTTTAAGATTGGGTACGGGCATTTAAGCCTTTACGGTATGTACAGCCTGAAACCTACTTTCAATTCCGCCAGCGATGCAAGTTATTTTACGCCATATAGTGTGGGCGTGGTATATGGGACGCTGGATTAGGTTATTATACCGGCAGGTAAAAGCATTTATTGGCGCTAACACCTGTCAAAATTTAGATTGGAAAAAGCCCTGAAATATGGCAAAACAGAAATTTTATGTAGTATGGAAAGGCCGCAAAACCGGTATTTTTGACAATTGGGATGATTGCAAAGCGCAAACATTTGGTTTTACAGGCGCGGTTTACAAATCTTTTGATACGAGGCCATTGGCTGAAAAGGCTTTTAATAGTGCAAGCGGGGAATTTGTCGGCAAGGGAAAGGCTAAACCAATATTAAGCAGTGAACAAAAAAAACTTGTTGGGCAACCCATCCCTGATAGTATTTCCGTTGACGGGGCATGGAACACTGCAACGGGGATGGTAGAATACCAGGGGGTGCATACCAAAACCGGGAAAAGCCTGTTCCACCAGGGGCCGTTTGAGGACGGTACCAATAATATAGTGGAGTTTTTAGGAATAGTACATGGGCTTGCCTACTGCAAGCAACATAAACTGGCGCTGCCCATTTATTCCGACAGTAGAAACGCCATCAATTGGGTACGCGACAAGCAAGCAAGGACAAAACTTAACCGTAGCCATAAAAACAAAAAACTTTTTGAGTTGATAGACAGGGCTATAAAGTGGCTCAATGAAAACGAATATCCGAATAAAATCTTAAAATGGGAAACAAAAGCCTGGGGGGAAAACCCCGCGGACTTTGGCAGAAAATAAAAGCCTGCGCCTTACTCTATTCCTTTTTTCTTTCTTAAATGGTGGATATGTTGATAAATAATTAAACGGTGTATATGCGGAGAATGTTTCCTTTGCGTTAATAATAATAAAAAGTAAGTATGGGTAGGTTTTATTTTGTAATCATAGGATTGGTTGTTTTTACGGCTTGTGTGCCGCAAAGGAAGTATGAGGATATGCAGAAGGCGTATAATGACGCACTGAAAAGAAATATTGACTGCGGTAAAAAATACAATAAACTACAGGACGACAGCATAACCACAGCCAGAAACCTGAAAACTGAGATGGACGCAAGAAAGTCGCTCGAGCAGGACACCACTTTTTTGAGGCGCAGCTACAGGGACCTTAATGCCAACTATGCCCTGCTGAATACCGTGAAAGCCAAGCTACTTGGCGATATGCGCGACCTTGAGGCAAGGGATTCGGTGCATAAGCAGGAACTAAGCGGCCAACTGAGCGAAACCAAAATGCAGCTTGACCAAAAAGAAGCCGACCTTCAAAAAAAGCAGGAAGCCATAGATAAAGAAAACACTGACCTTGCCGACCTCCAGCTAAAACTGGCAGGTACACAAAAAGACCTGGACGCAAGGGAAAAAAAGGTACATGACCTTGAAAAGATATTGAACCAGAAGGATTCGATGGTGAACGCTATTAAAAATTCGGTGGCCAATGCCCTGCTTAGTTATAAGGATAAAGGCTTGAGCGTAACGGTAAGGGATGGAAAGGTATATCTTTCGGTGGAGGAGAAACTGCTTTTTGAATCGGGTAAATACCAGGTAAATGCGGTTGGCAAACAGGCTCTTCTGCAAGTGGCAAGCGCCCTAAACAACCAGCCTGGGGTGGATATAATGGTTGAAGGCCATACCGATTCGGTGCCATACAGGGGCGTAGGCACTATCAAGGACAATTGGGACCTGAGCGTGCTGCGGGCAACGGATGTAGGGCGTATCCTCACCAAAGATGGCGGGGTTAGCCCATCAAGGGTGGTAGTGGCAGGCAGGGGCGAGAACGAACCCGTGGCAAGCAACGCAACCCCTGAAGGCCGCGCGAAAAACCGCCGTACAGAAATTATCCTTACCCCAAAACTATCCGAGCTTTATAAAGTTTTGGGGCAGTGAGGCAGGTTAGGAGTTATGGGTTATGGTAGGAATCACGCATTCTTAAGCGTTCTTGGATTAGGGGTTATATAAATAATAGTCGTTTAGTTAAGGATTTAGATTGCGCCTGCCCACCGCAGACAGGGGCCAAGCCCGCAATGAGGAGGCAAATAGTAGGGTGCGCCGCAGGCGCACCAATTTCCAATATATTATCGTCATTCCGGCGAAGGCCGGAATCTTAACCAAACGACATTGGTGATAAATAAAAAACCCGCCCCGGATAAATCCGGAGCGGGTTTTAAGTATTACTACCTGTAAAATATTAATTGCCTGTTACGCGTACCGGTGAGGGCGGGGTATCGTCGAAGATGACTTCGCCCTGAATGGTCAGCACTTTCACCTGGTTAGGAATGTTGGTGGAAACCGTTACCGTTTTTGCAAATGGGCCATGCCCGGCATTGGAATTATACGCTGCCTCAATAAAGCCGCTTTCCCCCGGTTTTACAGGGTCTTTGCTCCATGATGGCGTTGTACACCCACAAGAGGCGTGTACGTTGTTAATTACCAAATCAGCCGTGCCGGTATTTGTAAATTTAAAGCGGTACTTTGCTATCACGCCTTTTTCAATCCTGCCAAAGTCGTGCTTTTCGGTTTCAAACTCAATGATAGGGGTGCCGTTTTGCTGCGTTACCGTTGGGTCGGCAGGGTTTGCCGGGGCGGTAGTGGCAGGGGTAGCCGTATTGGTGTTTTTGCCAGGGACCGGTTTCCCAATCTGGGCAAAAATGCCTAATGGTAAAATGCACACGGCAATTAATAAATAGAGGCGCTTCATTTTTTTATTTCTTATATAACATTAAAGCTATAAAAAAATTCTAAATTAGTTTTGTTTTGAAGGTTGGGCTGCTGCCGGTGCAGGGGCCGCCGGTTTTGGCGATACACTACCTTTAATGGTAATGGTGGTAGTGTTGTTAGTGGTCATGTTCGTGGTAACTGTGAGTACCTTAGTGAACTGGCCGCCACGGCCTGTAGAATTGTAGTTTACAGCAATTTCGCCGGTTTTGCCTGGGGCTACCGGGTCATGTGTGTACGATGGCGTGGTGCAACCGCATGGGGTTGATACATTTGTAACTACCAATGGCTGGTTTCCTGTATTCGTAAATTTGAACGAATACTTAGCCTGTGTGCCTTCCGTTATGTCGCCAAAATCATGTACCTGGTCGGCAAACACGATTTTTGGGCCTTCACCTACAGGAGAAGTCGGTGTAGGGGCAGTTTGAGCATGCACTTGCGTAAAAGCGAGTGTTGACATCGCGATAATCGCGGCAATTGTGAACGTTAGTACTTTTTTCATTTTATTAATTATTATTTTTTATTGTTAGCATATCAAAAGTTAAGCCAAAAATTAAATTATCTGCAAATTACCATTATTTCTATCACTTAACCAACTATTTTTTTCTTTTTTATTTGCAAAGATAGGGAAAAACTCACCCATACATCTCAAAATCTTATCCCCGTTTGTTACTATTCCCACTATTAATAGTGGGAATTAGTGGCGAAAATATTCAATCACCTAATAAATAATAAATTATGATTTTTCTCTGCCCTTATTAGCGGCTAATTCGCTCCAAATAGTGTTTCTGCCCGTGAGCAACGCCGTCTTTACGGTCCCGAGTATTTGGGATGGCCACTGAAACTTTGATTTGAAATTGTATTTTGGCTCGCCCCCGCCCAAAGCAGAGGTGTGTTTTTCAAATAAAAGAAGCGCCGGCAACGGTGATGGCAACGAAATCGTTTTTTCGTTTTCACCCACTGTAGTTTGAACGAAGGAGGGCACCCCGCCGTACCTCTCATTTTTATAGAATCCCTGCAACTAATTTATAATGCCAGCCATTATGGATTATTCCTAAAGATAAGATTAAATAAATTTCGTTTTTCCCTATAAGGATTTTTTTATTTGCTTTGTGATTATTGAGAAATGCCGGATCGGTTATAGGCAAATCGTATTCAATGGATTTGAATTGAAATTTCAACCTTACTTGACTATTATACTCATCATCTTTATATGTTTTTTCGTAAACTTCAAACTCTTTAGCGCTTATCATACATAAGGAATAAGTTAATGAATCAGCATTTTCTTCCGATATAGCCTTACCCCTGTTACCAAAAATTGAACTTGTGTGTGATTCGCAAAGACCTGATAATTCTCCTAAAGCGAATGAACCAATTACCTTTATTGAAGATGTATCAAAAAGAATATTTTCCGACTGAAAACCATCGGGTACTTGTTCTTTAGCTTCTATTTCAACTATATCAAGAAGGTTTATTTTAGATACCAAAGATGTTGGTATTTGCCCATGTTCAGTTTCACAAACCGGCCTAATCCACTTTGGTTTTTCGGCAATGAAGACGGGGCTATTATTCAGAATTTCAATACCGGCAATGCACCGTCCTTTTTCTTTGAACGAATTTGCAAGACAAATAAAGGTAGTTTTCATTATCGGGGTTATAGTAAGTGAATAATTTCAATTTCGTTTTTAACATGCTTCAAATATTCTGCAAGTAGCCGTCTATGGCATTTCTCCGGTGTATGTTCGCTACATAATAAACAATTTTCATGAAGTTTTCCTAAGTCTAATTTCTGAGCTATTTTTCTCATATCTAATAGGTTTAGGTATTGCACTTCATATTCTTCCCATGTCATTTCTTTGTCCCTGTACCGGGAAAGTAATTCTTTTGTAGGCGCTAAATCAATATTATGCTCATAAGCCATATTTCCAATTTCCTTTACAAAAAACTTAAGGTCAGGACCTTTTGCAAAGCCAGCCAATTGAGAAACATTATTTATTCTTGTGTCAACGATTTTCTTTATTCCTGCGTTTTTAAGAAGGCCAAAGAATTTTTCCGCGGGCTTACCCGTAAAACCTATAGTATATAATTTAATCATATTTTTCTTCGTATTGTAATTGTTTTGAATACGGCGCGTATCCAATTTCCTTGTTCCTAAGCCTGTATGCAACTTTCAACTGGTCGTCTAAACTTACGTTTGGATTAAACATATCCGGCTTAGGGATTTTTTTCTCATATTTCTTTAAAAGCTGGTTTTCAAGTTGGGCATTACTTTTTATTGTCTTGTCTTTCATTATGTGCTTTACTTCAAAACCCTCCTTTTCCAAAGCAATGGAAATCATTGAGAACCGGTGGCAGTCAAATGGTTCGCTTTCCGAACACATTAATGCAATGATAAAACCTTTTTCCTGTTCCAACCATAATCTTTCTATTCCATTTTTGAATGAATAAGAATTTCTGACCATTTCAAAATCAACTTTACCTTCATCATCAAGCAAGTCAGGGTCAGTTTGCCTTGCGCCAAACTCTTCAGCAAAATGGGAATAAACCACCCCGTTTTCCTCAAGGAAATGAGAAATAGTATCTTTATTATATTGAGGGTTGTATGCACTTGCCGCTATACTTCTTACATCAACCAAATAAGTAACCGAATACCTATTTAAAAGCTCAAGAAAATAATTGAGTTCATGCGTAGAGTGTCCTATGGTATAAATTATGGGTTTGTCCATTCTGTTGTTATTCCTGGATTATTAAAAGTAGCCAAATTTATAAATTATTTTATTATCATTAACACCTAATAGAAACCAATTAGTTGCCAAATAGCACATCCCCACCCCCGCTCACGCAAGTTTTAAGCGATAGCGGAACTTGTGCTGCTTTATAATAGCAGCAATGAGCAAGGCTTCCTTTATTTTTCACTTCTCCTTCCCCTTACCCTCCCCCTCCACACCGCAAACACCAGCAGCGCGCAGCTTATCCAGCAAGCTACCCTGCCTATATAGTCGCCATACAGGGCATAGAATGTCATTTTATCGTTTAAAATGATGTTTTCTTTGATGGCAACAGGCTGCCACCAGTCAGTTGGCTTTATTATTTTACCATCCGGCAAGATAAAGCATGAAATCCCTGTATTGGCGCTGCGGGCTATAAACCTGCGGAACTCAATGGCACGCAGCGCCCCGTATTCCAGGTGCTGTATATGCCCCGGCGAGTCCTGCCACCAGCCGTCGTTGGTAATAATGGCAATCATAGTGGCGCCCTTGCGGATGTATTGGCTTACGTAGTCGCCAAATACCGATTCATAGCATATTACGGGCGCTATCACCAGTTTGCTATTGATTTTGAAAACGCTGGGTTCGCTTTGGCTGCCAAGGCTGCCGCCATAGCCCCCATTGGCGATAATGTATTTATTGAAAAACCCAAATATCTGCGGATAAGGTATTTTTTCGACGCCGGGGACGAGCATGGATTTATGGTAGAACTGCAATTTATTGCCGGTATCCATCAGTACAGCGGCATTAAAGTGGTCCACCCAGATTCCTTTTTCGCTATCAGCCAGGTCTGATGTTATCGTTTTATTCTTTTCGCCGTAATAAGTTTTAGAGTCAATACCGCTGATGAGTTTTAGTTTAGGGTGGCTTTTCAGGAAAGTATGCACCGCGTTAACATATTCATTATTAATGGCTGTTTTTTCATACACATCATCGGCAATGGCAGTTTCGGGCCATATCAGCACTACGGTATTGCTGTCAATGGCCTGTTGGCTCAATGTGATTAAACCGCTTATTTGGCTGCCATAGCTTGCCGCGTCAAATTTTACATTGTACGGGTCAATATTCGGCTGGATAACTACGGCGTTGGCATTTGTTTTCATCCCCGTGTTTCCCGGCAAATTCAATAGAATAACCAATGAAAGAAGGTATGGGATAACGATTAATAACGAAGCCGCCCCCAGATAGTTTCGCCTTTTATTTTTAATCGTTAGGCCTTCATATATAAGGATGTTTACCAATAATATCCAAAACGTTCCGCCCAGTGCCCCCGTATATTCGTACCACTGCACCCAGTTTGGCAGGCCTGCCCATACATTGCCCAAAGTAAGCCAGGGCCAGGTGAGTTCCCAATGCAGGTGCACGTATTCAAAACTAAGCCAAAAGCAGATAAGCGAAACATAACCGGTGGTTTTGCCTGCTTTTGCCTTTACAAGGTTAAAAAGGCCAAATGGGATTGTCATTAACATGGCGTTCAATACAATGGCCAATATGGCGCCGCCGGGGCTGGCGTACCATATCCACCAGGTAGTAAAGATATTCCAGAAAAGGAAAGTGAGGTAGGTGAGGCTAACCCTGCGGAAACCTTTGTTTTTGACGCCTTTATCCGCATCATTTATATACAATAGCGGGACAAGGCCGATAAAAATAAGGAATGCCGTATGGAATGGCGGCCAGGCCAGCCACAAAAAGCCACCTGTAAAAAACGCAAGCAGCAAATAATGCCAATAATTAGTTTTTCCCTTCAACAACAATTACAAATTCTCCTTTTAAATTAGCGTGGGTGGCCATTTTAGCCGCTATTTCGCCAAGTGTGCCATTTATGGTTTCCTCGTATATTTTAGTGAGTTCACGCGATACCGACGCCCGCCTGTCTTCCCCAAAAAACTCACAAAATTGCAAAACAGCTTTCTGTATCCTATGCGTTGATTCATAAAAAATCATGGTGCGCTCTTCTTCTTTCAGGGCGGTAAGTTTTTTGGTACGGCCTTTTTTATGGGGCAAAAACCCTTCAAAGCAAAACGACGAAGCAGGCAGCCCCGATTTTATAAGCGCCGGTACAAAAGCCGTAGCCCCTGGCAGACATTCCACCTCAATATTTTGCGCCAAACACTCCCTGATAAGCAAATACGCAGGGTCGGAAATACCGGGTGTGCCCGCGTCAGAAACCAGGGCGTAGGTCCTTTCGCCAAGCAGCTCATTTACTATTTGCAGGGATGCTTTATGCTCGTTGTGCATGTGGTAGGCGCGGGTGGGGGTGCGTATTTCGTAGTGCATACATAGTTTTCCGGTAGTCCGGGTATCTTCAGCCAATATCAAATCAGCCTCCTTTAAAACGCGGACAGCCCTGAACGTTATGTCCTCAAGGTTGCCAATTGGAGTAGGGACGATGATTAATTTACCCATGTATGCAATTCAGGAACGAAACTAAGGGATTTTATTAGTATTCCTTTACTAATACATCAATTGGGATACCTAATATTTCGTGAAGTTTTCTAATCATGGCAAGAGTAAGTTTGCGTTTTCTGTTTAGTATTTCGCTTACTCTGGTTTTGAAACCAAGCGCTTCAGCAAGGTCTTTTTGTTTTAAACCCATTTCTTCCATCCTGATTTTTACTGCTTCAATAGGGTCAGGCAAGTCTATTTGATAATGCTCGTCTTCATAATTTTCTATGATAATAGATAGTAACTCCAACTCGTCCCCTTCTGGAGTTCCCGGTTTTGCATCGAAAATTATTTCCAGCCTTGCCAGCGCTTCGTCATAATCCTTTTCTGTCTTTATTGGTTTAATATTCATAATCTTAAATTTTTGCAGCTTGTATTTTGTCATATTCAGCATGGTTCCCGATAAACCTTATCCATACTATTGAATAATCATAATTTATTCTTACCATTAAACGGTATTCATTACCTTTAATATTGAATACTACCCGGCTGTCTGGCAAAATACTTGCATAAGGATATTCATCTTTAATCTTATTTGGGTTTTGCCAAGATGCTTTTGCTGCTCCATTATACCAATTTTTTAAAGCGTTTTCAGCATCCGGATGCTTTTCCCAAAACGTTTTTAAGGTCTTTTTGGCGATAATCCGCATTCATTATTATTTAAACACAAAACTACAATAAAAGTTACCTATGCGGTAACTTTTAAAATTAAGCAATGATTCGGTAGTAACTGAATTTTATATAAATGTTTGGAAAAGAAAGTAAAAACCTTATAGGTTTGATTCATAACCCTCAATAGGGTCGTCAAAATTTTCCTTCATTTTTATCAGGCCTTTTACAAGGCCGGGTATCCTTTTTTTAGGCTCCGAAGGCTGCTCTGTTTTAACTTTTAACCACAAAAAATCAATAAAATCCTCCACCTCCTGCTTTAAATTGCTCGGCAGCGTTGATAGTTTCGTATATAATTGAATATCCGTCATGCTTCAAAGACGTAGAAATGAATGTGTATATTATTTATACTCAAACCTTTTTTATAAAAATCAAGGTGTTTTCATCATTCTTTCTTTTTAAAATAAAACTGAGTTTAGTAGGGCTGTATGGTACATATTTATCAAAGCCATTCTGAATAATCCAGCTATTGATTTCATCTCCTCCAAGGTCAAATCCTTTTTTATTCGGGGGCCCGCATGTGGTTTTTGTCTTTATTGCCTTTTGCTCTTTGTTTTTATTGATTACAAGGGTAATGGGTAAATCCCTTTGGCCGTCAAAGACAGACTTTGAATCATTAGAATTTATACCCAACCTGAACCCGCCATTGGTAGGCTGCACAGTAAGGATTATTTCCCGGTTATTCTTTACATATAAGGCCGACAGGTCATTAGTTATTTTTGTTCTATCTTCAAAGGTATAACCGTCTTCCTCATCACTGAGATAGTCGCTACTAACAAATTTATTATTCCTCCTAATAGGGGCTGCTTTGCTGCCATGCCGTAATATATCTGATTTTTCCATTTCGTTTTGTAAATATAACGAGAATTATTCTATTTTGGTTGCTTAATCCAATAGTTTCAAATCTTTCTTCTTTGGGATATTTATTTTTACTTTCAGTTCTGCCCGGGTCATCAAAAACACTCTCAATTTCCTCTTTCCCTATACCTCTGTACGCATTTATAACCATTAGTTTATATAAATTGCCAGTATCCCAATCAAACTCCATATTCCTATTTTGAATTGGTTTTTATCCGTTTTAAAATACCGGGCAATTTTTGGCCTATTATGCTTGTACTGAACAAAACTATTGATAATTTCATAAATATCAATAAAGAAAAGCATTTTTTATAACTATCCACCTAACCTTTAGGGAACTCCCCCCTAAACAATTTTGCCGCACCTATGTTATTACATTATTATTCAATTTAGGATAATGTATAAAACGAAATTTAAAGAACATGAAAACAAGATTTATTTTTTTTATTGCCCTGCTGGCGCTTACGGCGTGCAATAGCAACAAAGGCGAGGTTGAGAAACTAAAAGCGCAGGTAAACCAGGACTCGGTAATAATAGCCCAGGGAAAAGAGAAAGATTCTACCATAGCCTCATATACAGATGCTATGAACCAGATACAGCAGAAATTGGACAGTATCAAAATCCGCGAAAAAATGGTATCCACGGGAAATATGTCTGAAAATGGGATGGGCAAACGGGGCGCAACATCCATCACCAATGACATCAGTTCATTGGACGCGCTGATAATACAATATGAAAAACAAATTACCAGCCTGGCATCAAGGTTGAAAAAATCGGAAAGAAAAGACGCCAATATGGAAAAAATAGTAGCCGACCTGGGCCAGCAGCTTACAGGCAAAGAAGCTGAAATTACCGCTGTACAAACACGGTTAAGCCTTACATCCGATTCAGTGAAAAGCATTACAAGGCGGTTCAATGATAGCCTGACAGTAATACAAAGCCAAAGAGCGGCGATATATAATTTGGTTACCTTATCAAATACGGTATATTATGTTATTGGTACCAACAAAGAACTCGAAAAGAAAGGTATTATTGACAAAACCGGCGGGTTTATCGGCATAGGCCGTACCAAACAAATAAACCCTAATATTGATAATTCAATGTTTACGCAAGCCGACAAAACTACATTAAGCTATATACCCTTGCCAGGCAAGTTTAAAAGCCTTATTACACAGCATGGGGGCGGTACATTCAGGGTGTCGGGCAAAGGAAAAGCTGATACGCTGCTTATCCTTGACCCTGTATTCTGGACCGACAGCAAATACGCCGTCATATCAATAAAATAATTTTTTTTCATTGTATTAATTCAAAAAATTGCCGCAGCCCAAAAAGTTGTGGCAATTTTTTTTGTAGTGCATAATATCATTGTAGCTTTGTATTCACTTAGTAAACCTATAAAACGAAATTTAAAAAGCATGAAAACGAAATTATTTATCTGTATTGCCCTGCTTGCTTTATCAGCGTGTAACAGCAGCGAGGTTTCAAAACTTAAAACCCAGCTAAACCAGGATTCGGTAATAATAGCCCAGGGAAAGGAAAAGGATTCCACCATAGTAGCTTATACAGATGCCATGATGCACATACAACAGAAATTAGATAGCATTAAAATGCGGGAACGTATATTAACAATAAGCTCATCGGCAGAACGCCATGTAAGTAGTACGAGTTCTATAGCGAATGATATAAATACGTTGGATGCACTAATATTAAACTACAACAGGCAAATCAACAGCCTGTCGGCAAGATTGAAAAAATCGGAAAAGAAGGATGCCGGCCTGGAAAAAATAGTAGCCAACCTGACATCGGAACTTAATGACAAAGCAATAGAAATAACCACAATATCTTCCGCCCTCGGCCTTACTTCCGATTCAATGAGGGCGCTTACAAGCCGTTTTAATGACAGCCTGGGTTTAATAAAACAACAAAGGTCGCAGATATCGGCCATGACTGCCGAGCAAAATACGGTTTATTATATTGTTGGGACAGCGAAAGAACTCGCAAAAGAACAAATTATTGACAATACAGGCGGGGTTATCGGCATTGGTAAAACAAAAGGAATAAACCCCAATATAGACATATCAAAATTTACGCAGGCTGATAAAACCACCCTGACTGCCATTGCCCTGCCAGGCAAGTTTAAAAGCCTGATAACACCGCACGGGGGCGGCACATACAGGATAACCGGCAAAGGAAGAGGGAACGCCGATACCCTGCAAATACTTGACCCGGTTTTCTGGACCGATAGCAAATACCTTGTGGTATTGATAAAATAAATCTGTTTCCATTCGATTAATTCTAAAAAGAGGCTGCCCAACATATTTGGGGTGGCCCTTTTATTTATTGCTTAGGTACTTATGTATGCCGGAAATTTTCTGTGGCTTGCTTATAAGTGTTTTTAGCGGTAACTATACTAAAATAAATAGCAAACCGTTACTACTAATAAATATTGTAAAAGGTAAACCGTTAGAAACAATATCATTGTAGTTTTGTTACCGATTTGTATCAATTATTAAACATATAAACTAAATTTAAAGAAGATGAAAAGTAAGTTTTTTTTCTGTATTGCGCTGCTTGCCCTTATGTCGGCCTGCAATGGCAATAAAGACGAAGTGGAGAAACTAAAAACCCAGGTAAACCAGGATTCTGTTTTATTGGTAAAATCAAAGGAAAAGGATTCTGCCATAGCCTCTTATATCAGTGTAATGAACCAGATACAAGAGAAACTGGACAGTATCAAAATCCGCGAGAAAATGCTGGCCCCAGGCACCGCGCCGGAAACCAATGCGGCAGCCGGAACCTCTATTTTGAATGATATTAAATCAATTGATGATTTGATTATCCATTATAACAAGGAAATAAACCACCTGACGGCGCGGCTGAAAAAACTGGAAAAGAAAGACGCCAATATGGAACAAATAATTGCCGACCTGACTAAACAACTTGCCGGAAAAGAAAGTGAAATAACTGAACTACAGGGCAAACTTAGCCTTACTTCCGACTCGCTGAAAATACTGACAAGCAGGTTTAACGACAGCCTGGCTTTAATAAGGCAGCAAAGAGCGGAACTATATGCCATGACGGCTGACCAAAATACGGTATATTACATCGTAGGCACTAACAAACAACTCGAAAAAGAAGGGGCCATAGACAAAAGCGGCGGGTTTATAGGCATAGGTACTACAAAGGCGCTTGACCCAAGCGCCAGTAACTCAATATTTACAAAAGCC
>Ga0206800_1057_pt1 | contig 15222 bp, 20 predicted proteins | sample Alteio_BWOrgCont_64_FD_152898 | JGI IMG/M metagenome (GOLD analysis project Ga0206800, IMG submission 152898) | Enriched cells from forest soil in Barre Woods Harvard Forest LTER site, Petersham, Massachusetts, United States -... | ecosystem: Environmental > Terrestrial > Soil > Temperate forest >... | reverse complement strand
AAGGCCGCGCGCCCTTAAAAATTCCACATTCCCCGCCGCATGCGCGCCAAACACAAAATCCACGCCCACTTTGATACTTCGTTTGCCGCCTTAAGTGCCGAGCGTTTTGCCGAAGCGATTGAGAGTCTTGGGATCCGAGAATTAGTCGTGGGCGTGGATTTTGTGTTTGGCGCGCATGCGGCGGGGAATGTGGAATTTTTAAGGGCGCGCGGCCTTAAGGTCCATGTCGTGAAGCCGGTACTGGTCGCTGGACGCCCGGTATCGTCGACGCGGGTGCGCAGTTCGGTGGCTGACGGTGATATGCGCAGTGCGGCAAAACTTTTGGGCAGGCCCTTTACCATTCGGGGCCGAGTAAAACGGGGAGCCCAAATTGGCCGGAGTTTAGGCTATCCCACGGCGAACCTCGAGCTGGCCCAGGAAGTTCGTCCTAAGTCAGGGGTTTGGGGAGGTCGGGTGCGGATTCTCCCTCAGGGCGAATGGCGGCCCATGATCGCCAATCTCGGGTTTCGGCCGACGGTCTCTGGGAAAGAGTACCTGACCGAACTGCATCTCTTGGATTTTAAGGGAAACTTGTACGACAAAGAGCTTGAGGCGGAGTTCACGCTTTTCCTCAGGCCCGAAGCGCGATTCAAAAATCTTGATGCGCTCAAAGAACAGATCCGCCTGGACGAAGTCCGTTTTAGGCGTTCACGAGCCTTTCACTCGGCGTTGCGCTCCTCCGGCGCACGGCTGGGTTAAAGGCGATTGTTAGCATAGGAGGAGCTCATGGCTCTGTTAAAAGAAAAGAAGACCACGGTTATCAAAGAATACGCAACGAAGCCCAATGATACGGGGAGTCCCGAAGTGCAGATCGCACTTTTGACCGAACGCATCAACCAGTTGACGGAACACTTCAAGACCCACGCTAAAGATCACCACAGCCGGCAGGGCCTCCTCAAACTGGTCAACCAACGCCGTAAGCTTCTCGAATATCTCAAGAAAAACGCCACCAACCGTTACAAGCTCATCATTGAGCGCCTGGCACTGCGTAAATAGTGCGAAACGTAACTGGCGATTTTTTTACTTACACCGAAAGGATATGAAATGTCCGTAGAAAAACAATCTATCGAGCTTGCAGGGAAGACCCTGACGCTTGAAACGGGACGCCTCGCCAAACAGGCGGCCGGTTCTGTACTCGCCACCTATGGCGAAACCGTCGTTCTGGCCGCGGTCACCGCGTCCAAAGAAGCCAAAGAGGGCCAGGATTTTTTCCCTCTGACCGTCGACTATCGTGAGAAAACCTATGCCGCCGGGCGCATTCCCGGCGGTTTTTTTAAGCGTGAAGGCAAGCAGAAGGACAGCGAAACATTGACCAGCCGTCTGATCGATCGTCCCATGCGGCCCCTTTTTCCCGAAGGCTATTTGAATGAAGTTTCGGTTTCGATCACGGTCCTTTCCTCGGATCGTGAGAATGATTCTGATATTCCTTCGATGATTGCAGCTTCCGCGGCCCTTTGCATTTCCGACATTCCCTTTTCGGGACCCATTGGCGCGGCACGGGTGGGTAAAGTTGGCGGCAAATTAGTGATCAATCCGACCTTCTCTGAGCTCGCGACCAGTGAACTCGATATGGTGGTCGCGGCGACCAAAGACAGCATCATGATGGTGGAAGGGGAAGCCAAGTTTTTGAGCGAGGCGGAAATTTTGGACGCCCTGGATTTGGCCCATGCGGAGATTAAGCGGACCATTGAGATGCAGGAAAAATTGACGAAGTCGGCCGGCAAGCCCAAACGCGAAGTGAAGCTCAAGGTGCTTGACGCTGCGTTGAGCAGCGAAGTGCGGGCCATGGCCTTTGATTCCATGAAGGCCGCCACGCACAATTCAGATAAGTTGGCCCGCCAGGACGCGGTGGAAAAGATTAAGAAGGACACCGTTGAGGCGCTGCTGCCTAAATTTGGCGAGCCCCTGAAGAAGGATCTCAAAGCGGCTTTGGAAAATATCGAAATTGAATTGGTCCGAGGCATGATTGCCGTTGATGGTAAGCGTCCCGATGGACGCGCCATGAACGAAGTCCGCCCCATCTCTATTGAAACCGGAATTCTTCCCCGCACGCACGGCTCGGCCCTTTTCACGCGGGGTCAGACGCAAGCCCTGGTTGTTGCGACGCTTGGAAGTCAGAAAGACGAACAGATGATGGAGGAGTTGGAGGGGACGACCTACAAAGGTTTTACCCTGCATTACAATTTTCCGTCGTTTTCCGTTGGAGAGACCAAGCCGAACCGGGGACCAGGCCGTCGCGAAATCGGACACGGATTCTTGGCCGAACGTGCGGTGAAAGCATCCTTGCCACCGAAAGAGAAGTTCCCTTATACGATTCGTTTGGTCAGTGAAATTTTGGAATCCAATGGTTCCTCTTCCATGGCTTCGGTCTGCGGTGGATCCTTGGCATTGATGGACGCGGGGGTGCCGGTGCTTTGTCCGGTAGCGGGTATCGCCATGGGTTTGATCAAAGAAGGCGATAAGTTCGTTGTTCTTACGGATATTCAGGGCTTGGAAGATCACTTTGGCGATATGGATTTCAAGCTGGCGGGAAGCAAGGACGGGATTTCGTCAATTCAGATGGATATCAAGATTGACGGATTGTCCCGCGAAATCATGTCCAAGGCTTTGAGCCAGGCTAAGGAAGCCCGGATTCATATTTTGGGCAAGATGATGGAAGCTCTCTCCACCCCACGAAGCGCCATCAGTCAGTACGCGCCGCAAATTGAAACCTTTAAGATTAATCCTGAGAAAATCGGAATGCTCATTGGCCCTGGCGGCAAGAATATCCGTAAAATCCAGGAAGAGACCAAGAGCGTGATCGAGGTCGAGGATTCCGGCCAGGTCAACGTGGTCTGTGAAGACATGAATTTGCTAAAAGAGGCCGTGCGACGCGTGAAAGAAAGTGTTGCGGAAGCCGAAGAAGGGAAAACTTATCTGGGCAAGGTCGTCAAGATCATGGATTTTGGCGCCTTCGTGAACATTTTGCCTAACATCGACGGCCTTTGCCATATCTCGGAGCTCGACGAAAATCGGGTCGCCAAGGTGGAAGATGTCGTGCGTGAAGGGGACGAGATTTTGGTGAAATGCATCGGAGTCGAATCCGGTTCCGGAAAGATTCGTCTCTCCCGCAAGGCGGCATTGAAAGAACGCGCCGTTTAAAAATTCGTGAAAGCGCATCAACGAAAATCTCGGGAGAAGGCCTTAAGCGGCCCTTCCGAGAAGGCGTTTCGACAGGATTGGATTTGGGGAGAGGGGGCGCTGGAGAAATCGGCGGAGGCCCTCGCAAAGCGTTCGGGGCCATTCCTTTTGGTGGGTGAGGCGCATTTGCTATCACCCTGGCGTCGACGGATCAGCCATGCCTGGATTGAAGCTGGAATTGAGATCCAGGTCCTCAGTTTTCCAGAAGGCGCGGAATGCTGCGAGCCTCAGATGAACGCCTTAGTGGATGCAGCGAAGACAAAAAAATCCGCGACCTTGATCGCGTGGGGTGGCGGAAAATGTATCGATAGTGTGAAGTGGGCAGGCCAGCTTTTAGGTCTGCCGGTGCTCAGCGTCCCGACAAGTAGCGCCACCTGCGCCTGCGCAAGCCAAGTGGTAGTTTGTCACTCCGAAACGGGCGTGGTCCTGGATTTGATTGATTTAGATGCGGCACCGATCCTTTGCATCGCGGATACGGAAATATTGACGACGGCACCTCGCCGTCTCCTAAGCGCTGGAATGTCAGATACCCTGGCCAAGTGGTTAGAATGGAAGGCCGTGGAGGAACCCCAGGGAGCAGGTTCTGAGGAAGCGATGCGGGCGAGGGATATTGTCATGGACGCCAGTGCTTCCCAAGAGCTTCTTTGGGAAGCCAATTTGAGGCTATCGTCCCTGGCATCGAATCTTGGGGGAGCTCCCGCCGCTGCGGCCCACAGCTTTTGCGCCGGGATGAGTCTGTTGCCCCAGGCAGGAAATTGGTTGCATGGCGAATGGGTTGGCCTCGGCCTCCTTTTTCAAGCCAAGCTTTTAAATGAAGATGAGGAAGCGCTTCGCCGATGGCTTCAACGCCAGGGTCTTTTAGAACGATTGCCATTTTCTTTGAGCGAGGAGGATGCCCAGGCGGTAGCCTGTCGCATCCTCGCGGAGGATGAAAGCATCATGTTGACTCGCGGCGCGGAAGCCTTTGATACAGCTCAGATCCTCAAAGTACTTTCCGCGATTTCGGAATAGGCAGAGACGCCATGGCCGAAAATCCTGAAAAACCCCGCGATCCCTCAGAATTGCCGCGCATTGAAAACGATCGGGCCCGTCTTGAGCTATATCGGCCCGCCTCTATTTTGCGGACGACGGAATGGGGTCTCCTGACCATTACGTCCCTGGTGGCCTCTTTCGCCTTTCCCCCCTATTTTATTGCCGTTCTTTGGCTGGCTTTTTTTAATGCCGGGGGCATGCTCTGGGTGACCCATTTGAGTGAGTCTGGGCGCTTGCGGCTTCGGGATTTTGAGCGCGAGTTTTCCCAGGGCCACCAGATGGAAGAGGCGGGGAAGTTTCGCGAAGCTGCGGAACATTACGCGACCCTGGTTCCCAAGTATCAGGATTTTCCGAAGATCGCCGAAATTGCCAAATCGCGCATTGAATATTTGAAAACGCAGAAATCTTTTGCCTTTAAAAATTCCCCCAAGAAAACAAAAACCAAATTAGTGAGCAAGAGCAAGGCCTCGCCGAAAGGCAAGAGGGGCTCGTGAATTGCCCGCGCTGTCAGGCCTCGGCAACAAAAAAAGATCGATTTTGCCGCAAATGTGGGGCCATTCTATCGGGCGCGAGCGAGAGCATCGAGGAGGCGAGACTTCGCTTTCATCGCGGAGACTATCAAGGCGCCCTTGATCTCTTGAAGTCCGAGCTCAAGCGTCGTCCCGATGACGCCCAGTTGATTAGTTGGATCGGGCACGCCCACTTTTTTGCCGGTCGGATTGCAGAGGCGCGCGAAACCTATGCGATCGCTTTGGCCACCGAACCGGGCCTCTGGGACGCGCTCTATCAGCTGGCGTCTCTCGATTTTGCCCGAGCCGCCTTTGCCGAATCGGCGGAAGGCTTTACCCACGCAGCCGGTTCGGAAATTCAATTGTTGGGGCATCCCCTGGAAGCGCTTTTTGGGGGCGGTGTGAATCAAGTGAGGGCCTCCGCCTGGCTTTATGCCGGACTCTCCCGCAAGGAGCTCGGACAAAACGCTGCGGCGACCTTTGCATTGAAAAGTGCTTCGAAGCTTGATCCAGAAAATCCACTTCCCTGGGGAATTTTGGCCGATCTATCGATGGCGGCTTCCGATTTTGACGCCGCCGCCAAGGCCTATGAAGAAGCGTTGGCGAAGGTGACGGACGATGCGGGCCTTCTGGCGCTACGCAATGACCTGGGTGTCGCATTTTTCCGAGATGGAAAACTAGATCGTGCAGCAGAGGAATTTAAGAAAGTAATTCAGAAAGATCCTCGCAATGCGAATGCAGTTTATAATCTCGGCGTACTCTACCTGAAACAGGGGATGCGCGAAGAGATGAAGGATGACTTACGGGAATTTCTACGCGCCGATGATGCCGAACATATTCTCCTAGGCCTGACACGTTCGATGGTGGATGCGGCTCGCAGCCAGAGCGGCGAGAGTGAACGGGCTGGAATTTTGGGGCGGAGCCGGGCCATCACGGAAGTTCTGGATTTGGTGCGTCGTGCTGCGGCGAGTGAAGCCACGGTCCTTTTACTGGGTGAAAATGGAACGGGGAAAGAAATGGTCGCACGGGCGATCCATCTGAATAGCCCGCGGCGGGAGCGGCCGTTTGTGGCCGTGAATTGTGGGGCTCTGCCGGAGACCTTGCTTGAAAGTGAACTTTTCGGGTATGAAAAGGGAGCCTTCACCGGAGCGGCAACGGGGAAACCTGGTCGATTTGAGCTGGCTGAGGGAGGGACGCTCTTTCTCGACGAAATCGGCGACCTTAAGCTTTCGCTGCAAGTGAAGCTCCTGAGGGCGATTCAGGAAAAGTCTTACGAACGTCTGGGCGGAACGAAAACCATGAAGAGCGATATTCGAATCATCGCCGCGACCCATCGGGACTTGCGTGCGAAAGTGGTGAGTGGCGAATTTCGAGAGGATCTTTTTTATCGTCTCTATGTAGTTCCGATCAATTTGCCGGCGCTTCGTGACCGGAAAGATGATATTCCGATTCTGGCCCATCACTTTTTGGAAAAATATTCTTTAAAGGCGGGGAAGCGTTTTTCAACCGTGGATACTGAAGCCATGGAAAAAATGTTGGCCTATGCATGGCCCGGAAATGTACGTGAACTTGAAAACGTTGTAGAACGTGCCGTCGCAATTTACGACGATACGCAGCTTCGCGCTGAGCATTTGCATTTTGAAGCCCCGCTCCCGATGGAAGGGGAGAATCTTGGCACGCCTTTAAAAGTTTCCCGTACGCCTGAACTGGGATCCTTGAGAGATGCGGAACGGGATGTGATTTTGCGGCAACTGAAGCAAGTCAATTACAAAGTCCCTGAGGCCGCGAAGGCCCTGGGGTTGAGCCGAGCGACCCTTTATCGAAAGCTTCAGAAATACAATATTGATGTGTCAGAGGAATTGTCTCAAAATTGACACAATGTCTCATAATTGAGACAAAAATGAGATTATTTGGATGACTTTAAAATTCTGCTAATTTGAATCGCCTTGAATAATAAGCGTTTTCGAAAATTCTCTAAAATCCATCCTTTGGCACAGAGATTGCTTTACAAAGTGCAGGAGTGGATCATGTTTACCTACGAATGTCTTATAAAATTTGGTCATATGGGTTCGGGGCAATCGTTTGAGCGTAATGTACGCATCAAAGCGACGAGTATTGTTGAGGCGATGCGACTTGCCAAACGTATGCCTGGAGCCAAAAAGGGTCGGAGCGGGCCATCGATTATGAGGGTCGCGGTCGTCCATTGATTCTCTGAATACTTTGAACGTCATTGAAACGCCGCCTTGAAGGGTGGCGTTTTTTTGTTTTGGGAAGGGTCTTCATTGAGAGGGCGCCGAAGCGATGTCTGTAGACTGAGACATTAAAATAAGATCCACTTGGCTTTGCACCATGCGAGACAGAGGGCTTCCTGTCTCTGGAGATCTTGAGAAAACGCATAAATTTATACGTTTCCGCCTGTTTTACTTACCGCTGCTTTATGCTAAATTAGAATGATTTATGAGCCAAATTCTAGGTTCCGGCATTGATGTTGTAGAGATCCCGCGGATTCGAGCTGCGATCGAGCGGCACGGAGAACGGTTTTTCAGAAAAGTTTATACGCCTGAGGAAAGGGCCTATTGCCAGTCAAAAAAGGACTGCTGGGCTTCCTTCGCGGCGCGATGGGCGGCTAAAGAGGCCGTCTACAAGGCTTACGGCCATGGATGGCGCGGCATTTGGTGGCTCAACCAGATCGAAGTGATTCGCGAACCCTCGGGCAAGCCTGGAATCCGACTTTTGCAGAATGCAGCTGCCGCTCATGCGGCGCGAAATGTCAGCCATGTTGAGTTAAGTATGTCGCATGGGCGAGAGATCGCCATCGCTCAGGCACTTTTGATTGGGAACTAAATGCTCCTGCTTTCGTCAGCTCAGAGCAGGGAACTCGAGCGAATTGCAATTTCTGAAGTCGGTATTTCTGAAGACGCCCTCATGGAAAGCGCCGGTCAAACCGTGGCCGTTGCCATGGAGAGGGAGTGGGGAGATTTACGCGGGCGTCAGATAGCGATCCTTTGCGGCAAAGGACGCAATGGTGCCGACGGGATGGTTGCGGCGCGGCACCTTCTGAATGAGGGAGTCCGCGTTGGGATCATCATTGCGGCCTCTGAGACGGATTTAAGCGAGCCATGTCGACGTCAAGCGGAGATTCTCCGCAAATTGGGCTTGCAGTTGAGTTACGTGAACGATCAAGCGGGGCTTCCGCTAGCAACGGCACTTTTTAAGAGTGCCGACATCATCGTCGACGCACTTTATGGTACGGGCTTCAAGGACGCGGTAACGGGTCTTCCCGCAGCGCTCCTGATTTCGATGAACGCAGCAGGCAAGCCCGTCGTATCCGTGGATCTGCCATCTGGAATCGATGCTGATTCAGGAGCCGTTCGCGGAGCCTGCGCCTACGCGAAGCTTAGCGTCAGCTTCACACTTCCCAAGCTAGGCTTGGCTCTGCAGCCAGCCAAAAGTTTTACGGGAAAATTGATTGTAGCGGATATCGGCATCCCCCTCGTTCTTTTGGGGAGAATGAAGGGGCCCTTTGTAGAACTTGCAGAAGCAGCGGCCATGCGGGCCTTGGTTCCGCATCGGGCGCTGATGGCTCACAAGAAAAATTCAGGCACGCTCCTCATTGTGGCCGGCAGCATCGAATACCCGGGGGCGGCTCAGCTCTGCGTCACTGCCGCCATAGCCTCGGGGGCTGCCACCATTCACCTTCTGGTTCCCCAGGCCTTGCGGCAACAGATGCAAGCTGCAATTCCAGAGGCCCTGGTCCACGAGCAGAGTTTAGAAAACGCCTTGGAGCTGGCCAAGAATTCCCACGCCGTTGTGCTGGGACCTGGCCTGGGTCGTACGAACGAAGCAATCGCTCTTGCGCGGCGCCTCTACGAGAGTATCGAAAAGCCAATGCTTGTGGACGCTGACGCGCTTTTTGCAGTCGCCCAAGCAGGGCCACTCAAGGCCGCGGGGCCGAGACTTCTCACGCCCCATGATGGGGAATTTTCACGACTGATTGGCGGCCCTGAGGGACTCGAGAAGGATCGAATCGCAGCCTTACGGAGTTACGTCAAGGCAAGTGCCTGCACGGTCCTGCTCAAAGGACCCTCAAGTTTAGTCGCAACGGAAAACGGGCGTTTGAACGTAAATACGACCGGAAACCCAGCCCTTGCTACTGCGGGTTCTGGGGACGTTCTTTCTGGTATCGCGGGAGCATTTTTGGCGCAAGGGCTTGGATGCTTTGATGCCGCACGTCTGGCTGCCTACGTTCACGGCTTGGCGGCGGATCTTTGGCTTGAAGAAGATGGACCGATTGGATTGAGTGCCTCGAAACTGATTGGGTTCTTGGCACGGACGTTTTCTCATATGAGGGGGAAAGCATGAACAGCGGCATTATTATTGGTATGTCCATCGTTTTGCTTCTGTTCGTATGGGCCTGGATTGGCCTGATTATTTTGAATCGACTTTCGCTCGAGCGGAAAGTCGAAAAACTGATCAGTATCACCAATCGTCTCCCCGAAGAAGAACGCAGTTTGCGTCATTTGAGGGATTTGCGAACCATCGAACAAGGTAAGGTAAGTTCGGCAAAATGGACCGTCGGACTTTTCATGCTCTTCTTAATTGCTACGATTTGTGTCGCTCCCTGGTGGACCCCGCTTCAAGAACTATTCGGATATCAAATTCTTTCCGGCTACTCGACCCTTGCCTTCGTCCTTCTGACTTTTTTCTGCCTTCCGGTCTATGTGGGCTTGACCTTGGCGGGTTCTAACAAGAAGGAAAAGGAAGAGGCACCCAAGGAAACGATTGAGAAGGCCGCGGCCTGATGCGAAGAAGCCTCGCGCTGCTCGTTCTTTTGCCGTTTTTGAGTTCGTGCGGTAGCGCGAAGATCCAGGGAGATCACCGTTTAATCATTAGCATGGATCCGCCGCAGTTACAGGCGGGGAGTATGATTCAGGTGTCTGCGGTACCGGTTCCTCCGACGGAGATGGCCTGGGTTTCGGGCACAGTGAAAGTCATGGGTGCGCCGGTGATGCCGTTTCAACGTCAGGAAAATGGGACCTGGACCTTTAAAACCATGATTCCCATTTTTGCGTCCATCACGCCAGGGCAATATCAGGCAAACGCCTGGGGCGAAAGTAAGGACGGGCAGCGATACGAAGGTAGTCTGGTTTTAAATGTAAAATAACGTAAGGGACGCGACGGCTTTGTTTTTCATCGAACAAAGGATTTCTCGTTCCAGTAATTTTGGAGTTTCCATTGGCAAAAGAAGCGAATCCCAAGGGGGCCCGGAAAGCGCATCTGAAGGAAGAAGCGCCGGCCCTGAGCGACGGACAAATCATTCGCCGACAAATTATTATCGTCTTTAGTGTTTTGGCTGTTTTAGGGGCTCTCTATGGAGCCTGGCTTTGGGGTGAAGACACCGGCTGGGGCAATCCCGATCGCGCTGTCAAAATGAAGCTGGATAAGGCCAACGCGGCATTTGTGGATCGCGACCTGGATGGAGCCATTGCCATCTATGAACGCCTCGTACAAAAATACCCCAATCATCCGATGGTGAGCCAGGCCCTGACTCAGCTGGGAACGGCGTATGAGGAAAAAGGGCAACTCGACAAGGCAGCGGCGACCTATCAAATTCTCTTAGGAGAAATCGGCGATGATAAGGCCGATTTGAAGGCCTACACGATGCTGCAGATCGGTAAGCTATTACGCCAGCAGGCAAGTTATGATGCAGCGATTAAAGAGTTCGATCTGGTGAGAAGCTATAAACCAGGCTCGGATTGGGCGGGGGAAGCACTTTCCGAAACGGGTGGAGCCTGGCAGGATCAGAAGGATTATCCCAAAGCGATGGCCGCCTATCGTCAATTGATCAAGGAAATGCCAGCAGGTTTTTTGGCCGCAGAAGCTCAATCTTCCATTGGGGAATGCTATGAAGCCCAGGACAAGATTAGAGATGCCATCAAAGCCTATCAAGTGGTGCTGGATAAATATCCCTCTGCGGTTTGGGATCAGGCCAAGGCCCGAATTGATATCTTGAAGAAACGCCTTGATAAAAAATCCTCGTGAACGGGACTTTGTTGCATTTTTAAGAGCTGCTCCACATCGCCTTCCGAGTTTTTTAAAGCTCGGCCTTGGCGATGATGCAGCGATTTTTAAGCCCACGCCTGGTTTCGAATCCCTTCTCAGCTGCGATTTGCTTATCGAGAACGTCCACTTCGATTTGAAATGCAGCAGCCCCTGGGAGCTGGGAGCAAAAGCGGTCGCTGCAAGCCTTTCGGATATTGCGGCCATGGGAGGAATTCCCAGGCTTTATTTGGTTTCCCTAGGCATCCCCAAACACCCGGCTCTTAGTCCACAATTTTTTGATGCTTTGTATTCTGGAATGCGTGCCTGGTCCGAATCGTTCGGCGCATATCTTGCCGGAGGGGATAGTACCGCGACCCGCGGCCCCCTCGTGATTGATATTTTCATCTTGGGGGAAATTGAGAAGGGTCGAGCACTCCTGCGTTCAGGAGCCAGGCCAGGAGATTTAGTGTATTGCAGTGGGCATCCGGGAGACGCGGCAGCTGGCCTGGCATGTTTAAGGCAGAAAAAAATCCTTAAGACTTCCAATGCCGTCCAACGCGGCGCAGCCAGCTTGGTGGTTAAACGTCATCTTTTACCCGTGCCACGATGCATTGCCGGACGTTTTTTGTCCACGCGTCGCGCCGCGAGCGCCTGCATCGATATCTCAGACGGCCTGGCTTCCGAATTACATCATTTAGCCACGGAAAGTAAGGTGGCCATTGATATTGAGGCCGAGGCAATTCCTCTCAGTGCTTCAGCATGGTTGGTCGCCAAGGCCCTAAGAAAGGATCCCCTTGAGTGGGCCCTTTCGGGTGGAGAAGATTACGAGCTTCTTTTTACAGTCGCTCCGTCGAAGAAGAGACTTTTGGAGCGTGAGTTCAGCCGCATGACCGGATCCAATTTAACTTTAATAGGCAGAGTAAAGCCTGGGCGAGCGGTGCGCATACGACGCAAGGCCGCCTGGAAACTCCTCCCTGACAATGGGTATGAACATGAAATTTTTTGACAGCGATTCGCCGGAGGCCACCCGCAATTTTGGTGCGACGCTGGCGGAGGGACTCCATCCCGGAGACGTCTTGTTGCTTCAAGGCGATCTTGGCGCTGGAAAAACCTGTTTAGTGGCAGGGATTGCTCAGGGCTTAGGCTGCCCCATGGAAACAGGATCCCCCACCTTTACCTTGATCAACGAATACAAGGGAGGCAGACTTCCACTCTATCACGTGGATCTTTACCGACTTCATGAACGGGATCAAATCGAGGGACTAGGCTTGGACGAATATTTTGATGGCGCGGGAGTCTGCGCCGTCGAGTGGTCGGAACGCTTGGGCTTACTTGAGCCCAAAGGGGCGAAGAAGATTCTTCTAGAACGCAGCGGAGAGATGGGTCGCAGGATCTCGGTGACCCAAGAATGAAGTTACTTGCGCTTGAAACTAGCTCCGGACTTCTTTCGATCGCGGGCTTTGAGGATGGAAGCTTGAAGCTGGAGCTCAGCCGGGATGCTCTCATGCGCCAAAATGAAAATCTGGCGCCTCTGGTGGCGGAACTTCTGAATACATTAAACTGGAAGGCCTCCGAACTGGGCGCGCTCGCCGTCAGCCTCGGACCGGGCTCCTTCACGGGCTTGAGGACGGGACTCGCGTTTGCCAAGGGCCTTTCCTACGCCAATGGCGCCATTTTGATCGGAATCTCCACCTTGGAGGCCTGGGCTGAAGGCGAGGATGAAGCTGAAGTTTGGCTGGATGCCCGGCGTGGCTTTGTGTATCGAGCAGCTTACAAAAAGGGAATCCTGATCAAGGAAGCGCAAATGTTGCCGATGGAGGAAGCGCGTCGTGAGCTCAGCCCGGGAATGAAACTCTTGGGAGATCTGCAAGACTTGAAAGGGCTCCCGAGCGCTGCGAAACTGGGTCGCTTGGCTTGGGAGCGTGTGAAGCGTGGTGAACGGGATGATCCCGCAAGTCTGGAGCCAAGTTACCTTCGGCGAGCCGAAGCGGAAATTCTCTGGGAAAAACGACAAGAGAAATCCGCCGGGGGCACGGGTGCTTCCTGAAGGCTATGGCTTTGATGCACTGAATGAGGAAGATCTCGACGAAGTCGCCGATATTGAAAAGCTCTGTTTCGGCACACCTTGGAGCAAAGCACTCTTTGCCGAGGAATTAAAACATAAAGATCTCTGCTACTGGTTTAAAGTCCGGGATCTAGCGAGTGAGATTCGAGTAGCCGCTTATATGGGTTTTTGGAAAGCGGTGGACGAGGCCCATATCACGAATCTCGCCGTTCGGCCCCAGCTCCAACGCCAAGGATTGGGGAAAGCACTGGCAAGCTATGTTTTAAGTCAGGCCCGGGACCAGGGTTGCAGGAGGGCGACCCTGGAAGTCAGGCCAAGCAACACAGCGGCGCTCAAGCTCTACGAAGCGCTCGGATTTTCCGGCGTGGCCTTGAGGCCGAAATATTATCTGGATAATGAGGAAGACGCCTTGATCATGTGGAAGAACAGTCTCTAATGGCACTTTTTGAAAAAGAGCTCGGAATTCTCCGGGCACATTTGAAAAAGTCACGCCTCAAGCAGACCGGGCAACGGGAACTCGTCCTGCGTTCGCTTTTGGAAGGGCCCCGCTATGTGACCATGGACGAGTTGGTGGCGCTGGTTCAAAAGCGCGACCGTGGCATTGGCTATTCGACGGTCTACCGCTGTATGAAGCTTTTCTGTGAATGCGGCTTGGCCAAGGAACACCATTTTCTTTATGGCAAAACTCGTTTTGAACATAGCTTGGATGGTGCGCCCCATGATTATCTGATTTGCAAACAATGTGGGCGGGTCCAAGAATTCAGCAATCCGCTGATTCAGGCGGTGCAGGAAAAGGTAAGTAAGGAACTTGATTTTAAATTAGAGGAGCATCGCGTGGAACTTTATGGCATTTGTTCAACCTGCCAGGGTCCCCTGCAGTCTCGCCCGGAGGAAGATTGAGATGAGCAAAGATAAAATCATAAAAAAACTCAACGAGGCATTGGAGCGTGAGCTGGCCGAAGTCGTCAAATACATGCATCAATCGTTTTGGGTTCAAGGTCCGAAACGAAAAAAGATGGTAGGATTTTTCCGGGAGCAGTCTCAGGAGTCGATGGGACATGCGATTCTGCTGGGAGAAAAGATTGTCGATATGGGCGGTGTTCCCGTTGTGAAAATTCTAGAAATCTATGAACCGAAGCCCCATAGCATCAAAGAGATTCTCCTGGAATGCGTGGAAGATGAACGCAAAGCCATGGAAGGATATCAAAAAATGCTTCCTTTAGTGGAAGCGGATAAAGATCTTCATAAAATGATTAAAGGACTGGCCAAGGAAGAGGCCCAACATATGGCGGAAATTGAAGCCATGGCTGAAAAGAGCTAATCATGTTCGTGAACATGCTCCGGGGAATTCGGGAGGATATTAACGCGGTGATCAAGGACGATCCAGCGGCGACCAGCCGCGCGCAAGTGGTCCTGCTGTATTCCGGGCTTCACGCGATCTGGGCCTATCGAATCTCTCACGCCCTGCACTGGAGAGGATTTGTGTTTATGGCAAGGGCGGTCTCCCAGCTGGCTCGATTTTTTACTGGAGTCGAAATTCACCCCGGAGCCAAAATCGGCAATCGCTTTTTTATCGATCACGGCATGGGGGTCATCATTGGAGAGACCGCCATTATTGGTGACGACTGCCTTCTCTACCAAGGCGTGACACTCGGAGGCACAGGCAATCAAATTGGAAAACGACATCCCAGCCTGGCGAATCGAGTTGTCGTGGGAAGCGGTGCCAAGGTCCTGGGCAATATCAATATCGGCAACGACGTGCGTATTGGGGCCAACAGCGTCGTCCTGCATGATGTCCCGGCCCATTCCACGGTCGTAGGGATTCCTGGCCGTGTGGTACGACGTAAAGCCTCCGATTTGAATAATGCGCTGGCCCATCAAAATCTGCCTGATCCGATGATGGAGGCGATGCTGGTCTTGCAGCAACGTATTGAAGATCTCGAACATCAGCGCCCCAAGAAAGGTGCGCCCAAGCGTCGGAAAAAATAATGCCCGCCTCTCGTTCCCCCAAAGAACGCATTGAACTTCTCCGCAGGGAGATCGAAGAACATAATCAACGTTATTATGCGGAGAGCTCGCCGACGATATCAGATTTTGCCTATGACAGCCTCGTCAAAGAACTTGAAGCCCTCGAACTCGCCTACCCCAAATATAGCAGTAAAAAGTCCCCCACCCAAAAAGTCGGCGAAAGTACCAGTAAGGGATTCAAGTCCTTCAAACATTTTGTTCCGATGCTTTCCCTGGACAACACGTATAGCGCTGAAGATCTTCGTGCCTTTGACGCCCGGGTGATGAAAACCCTCGGGCATCCCTGTGGGGGCTATAGTGTCGAACTTAAAATTGATGGTCTGGCAG
>Ga0206800_1073_pt1 | contig 15314 bp, 12 predicted proteins | sample Alteio_BWOrgCont_64_FD_152898 | JGI IMG/M metagenome (GOLD analysis project Ga0206800, IMG submission 152898) | Enriched cells from forest soil in Barre Woods Harvard Forest LTER site, Petersham, Massachusetts, United States -... | ecosystem: Environmental > Terrestrial > Soil > Temperate forest >... | reverse complement strand
TTCAGCGTAAAACACAAGTATTAGAAGATGAAATGAGGCAAAAGAATTTGTTACCTCATCTTCAAATGTTGTTAAACCATTATAAGAAAATATGGCCGGATGATTCGGAATTTAGTTTGTCTCAAATTATTAGTGATATTGGCAAAGGTTTTTACGTTTTAGGTGAAATAAAAAATTCTAAATCCTATTATGAGCGCGCCTTATTAATTCTAGAACAACAATATTACAAGGATCATCCACAAACAGCGGAAATACTTATGAATCTTGGGGAGGTTTATAGAGCATTAGGTGACTTTGAACAAGCGAAAGTGTTTCATGAACGCACTTTGACAATTAAAGAGTCTTATTATGGCAATAATCATTTTGAGATAGCCTCTACCCTAGATTATCTTGGTAACGCTTATAGAAATTTAGGAAATGCCAAACAAGCGAAAGTGTTTCATGAACGCGCTTTGGCAATTAAAGAGTCCTATTATGGCAATAACCATTTTGAGATAGCCTCTACTTTAGATCAACTTGGTAGGGATTATAAAAATTTAGGGGATCTCAAGCAAGCTAAAAGACTTCATGAACGTGCTCTGAAGATTAAGGAGGCATATTATGGCAAAGATCATATTGCAGTAGCTTTTATCCTAGATCACCTTGGTAGGGTTTGCAGAGAGTTAGGAGATGCTAAACAAGCCAAAGAGTTTCATGAGCGTGCTCTAAAAATGAAAGAAACCTATTATGGCAAGAACCATGTTCAGATGGCCTTTACGTTAGATCAACTTGGTCGGGATTATAGAGATTTAGGAAATGCCAAGCAAGCTAAGGAACTTCATGAACGTGCTCTAAAGATTGGAGAGACCTATTATCGCAAGAACCATATTACAGTGGCTTTCACCTTAGATCATCTTGGTAGGGTTTATAGAGATTTAGGAGACGCTAAACAGGCGAAAGTATTTCATGAACGCGCTCTGGCAATTAAAGAGTCCTATTATGGCACGAATCATTTCGAGGTAGCATTTACCTTAGATCATCTGGGTAAGATCTATAGAGAATTAGGAAAGGCTAAAGAAGCCAAAAAGTTCCATGAACGTGCCCTGAAAATTAAAGAAACCTATTATGGCAAGGATCATATTGAGATGGCCTCTACCTTAGATCAATTGGGTAAGGATTGTGAAGAGCTAGGATATATGAGACAAGCTAAGGTGTGTTTAAAAAGAGCTTTAGTTATTAGAAAAAATTCAAGAGGAGAGTAACGCAGGAGCTTATCGCAAAAAGTTTACAGAGTATCCATACGCTGCGAACCAGGGATAACGAAGCGATTGTGGGTAGACACCGGTAGCGGCAGTATTTTTTGAAGAGGATAACGAGTTTAAAAAATATACTACGTAGCGTTAAATCATCTGGAGAGAATTGCAAAGCTTTTCTTGATGGGGATGGCCGGTGCAAAACTAATTGTCCCGGCTTCTCGACTGTGCTTGTAGTGCATGGATGCACTACAAAACTATCGAGATGCGAGGACACACTTGTATGAAAACAGCATAATCGCTTAAATTGGAAGCCCAATTAGTTTTTACAAACCCATATACCGAGAGACAATAAATAATTCGAGGTGCGCCTGGTATTGATGGGATAACGACTGAACAGATCAAAGCACAAGGTGAGGAACGATTCCTACAGCAAGTTTAAAAGGCGTTGAAAGAAGGAACTTACAGATGCAGAAAGACAAAGCGAGTGGAAATACTAAAATCCAAAGGAGGAATTAGGATTTTTGGTGTGTCCACGATAAAAGATCGTTTGGTGCAAACTGCAACACGACTTGTAATAGAGCTTATTTTTGAGGCATATCTTAAAGCTTTCTTATTTGGGTTTAGACCCAAACGATCAGTAGTTTAAGCAAGTTTAGAAATTTATAAATGGCTTAATTATGGGTTGAACCAAATCTTAGATATTGACCTTAAGCGTTATTTTGATTCAATACCACATGGTAAGTTGTTAACGATCATTCAAAAGCGGATTAGCGACAGGTTTATCCTCAAGTTGATCAAATCTTAGCTTCGTTTTGGAGTTTTAACAGGCGAAGAACTAAGAGGTCGCAAACAAGAGTGGGGCGTGCCACAGGGTTCTCCAATTACTCGCCGGACACAATTGACACACTTACCCTAAGTCGTATCATATCCTTACACGATCATCTAATTTATAGCGATGGACGTAGATTTACTTTTTATCGTTGGGGAATAACCTCAAAGCTGAAAAAGCCAAGGGAAGTGCGACATGGGAATACTAAAGCAAAAACTAAAGTGGCGCGTAACAACAGAAAATGCATATGGCTTTGCCAAGTGAAAAAATTGAATTAGGATTAAGGGAGAATAGCGATGACAAATCTGAAAATAGTAAAAATAGGACTGTATGCTTGAGTCACAACATATAAAACGATTAAAAAAATTAATTAACAAGGATGTTGAGCGTCTCGGGAATTTTTGTAAGGCGCCCATGCGATATAGATGCGCTCTCGAAGATTAAACAATTATTACGCGTCATCCGCCCCCTTCATCAATCCATGCTTACTTTGTGCACATGAATTTTCTCTCAAATGGTTCTACGCGGTGTTATATATTTTTCACATGCATTTAGCAAGCTCTTTCATAAAATTCTACAGTTACTCGACGACTATTTGTCTCAGTTTCCATGGTAAACAGCACCTGAGACTTTTTTAAGATGTGGGCATTAAATAAAATGACACGACTTAATATACCAGACAGAATTGATCCTGAACGGAGGAATATTTATTCAACAAAGAAATTCGGCTCGTTAAAAGTATCTGTGGGCGATATTTGGAACTGGAAGCTTCCCAAGCTTATGATATAAAGTCATTTTAAGCATTTCTGGGGTTTTAAATCCATACGATTTTCTGATCACCACTTTTGCTTTGTTATTTTGACCCTCCACAGTGCCTAAGGAAATTATGTTTTTTGCTTCAAACCAATTTAAAAGTAGACGCTTATGTGAACGAATTGTTTTGGCAACCTTCTTCATCGGCTCGAGTCGTGATCTCATTACTTGAGTACACCATGCATCCAGGAATTTTTCTGCCCAAGTTACCGAAGTATATTCCCAGAAACCTTTGAAATCCTCTTTTAATAGATAAGCACGAATCGTTTTTAAGTTACATAATAATAAATCCTTGAGTTTGATTTTCTGGTTGTCTGTTAAGTTTTCAGGATTCTTAAGAAGCGCCCAGCGTGAATGCTTCAGAACTATTGCCTTGCCTTTTGAAACGAGCGATCGAGTTTCACTGGCTCTTACCTCGTCGATAGCCTTACCCAATTTTTGAGTAACATGAAAATGATCCAAAATACTTAGAGCATTGCCAGCACGCTCAGAAATTGTTTTCAAATAAGGTCGCCACATATCGCTGCAAACAAATTTTAACAAGCTGGTGCGTTTTTTTCCAAACCAATCAAAAAAAGCATTAATGGTTTCTAGCGTGCGTTCTTCTCCACACCATAGCAATCGTTTGCAATGATTATCTATTTGGTATACCACAGTCATAAAAGAGCCTTTAGCCCAATGAATCTCGTCTACACCAATGGCCGTAATTCCAGTTAAATCAATTCGCGCTCGTCCCCAAGCAACAGCCATCTCTACAGAGATGAACACATGATGCCATGTTAATTTAAATTGTCGAGCAATTTCTTGCATGCTAAGCAACTTTGCCCATTCACTTAAAAACCAAGCGTAGCTTATTGTTAATGGGCTTTTGCCAGAACTCCAAGGCACAGATTCAACTACAATCCCACAGTCTTTGCACTGCAAGCGTCGCATACAATACAGCAATACAACCTTTAACCCCAATATTGGTACATGAAGAAATTTTCGTTCTTTTAAGTGATCGTAGGCAGAGCATGGTTTGTCACAGCCAGAACAAATCCCTTTACTGCCTTGACGTGGGACAACTTTTATTTCTATTCTTGGCTCAATGCGGACCTCATTTAGTCGAACATCTTGATACACAAAATGAGACCATTTTTCTTTCAAATTTAAAATCGTCTTTAATTTTAATTGCATTTTAGATATACTCCATAATCATTTGGTATTCGTCATGAATGGTAGAGTATGATAGTGAACACAGTTAAAAAAGTCGACAACCCTTCGTTAATTTTGTATCGGCATTGTAAAGATATCGATGCATGGCCTAGTAAGTGGGAGATCTCGGAAGAAGATCTTGAGATTGGACATGCTATTACTGAACATTTTAAAGAATTTCTTCTTTATCGCATTGAACAAGGACGCTCTAAGAGAACTATTAATTTAGATGCGAGTTACCTTTGGGCATTAGGAGGGGAACTAATACGTGCAATCAACGAAGACGATAGTGAACGCTCTTTATTGGCCAAGGATCTTATTCTAAAGTATGTTGATGATAGTGGAGGACCCTATTGACGTCATGCGAGTGGTGATTGGGATCACGATAGATATGATTCTGTTTGTAGACAGCTTTTTAAGTTTATGACAACCAATCCTAACTAAATTTATTCACAAATTAGAGGAAAGTGACGAGTGGAATTAATATCTGAAATGAAAAAATGTAAAACAGTGGCAGATTGCCATGAGATTGCAACTGTGGATGCTAATGACGAATATGAGGCTGCGGCAGGTTGGATGGTCTGTATAGAGGAAATGTTCAGCAAATTTAAACATGTAAAAATTTTAGGAAATGAAGTTATGTTGGAGGGATTTGACCTGAAAGGACTCCAGGTGATGGCTAAGTGTCGGAATGGACGTAAGTTAGCTTTTGTATCATTGGAATCAGTAGAGTTTCCGAAATTAAGTACAAGCGAAAAACTCTGGCTTGATAGCTTAAAGAAATGGAATAAAAGCTTTTAAATAGATATTTTCCAGAGAAAGAAAACTATGAATGATGTCTATAAAATCGCTCGTCAAACTTTGTATGCGATTTATAACAAACATCGGAGGAAATATCGTGGTAACTCCGATACAGAACAGATGTGTTGTATGTGGTCAACGAACAACCCACCTGATACTCTCTTAGACACGCAGCCTATATGTGATATTGAAGCCGCCTTTAATATTAAAATCAATGAGGATGCAGCAGTGGAAATATATGATATGACGTTGGACGAAGCCATTAAGAGGATTATGGAGATGAAGAGCATTTAGGTATAATCTCTAGTCCTTGCTAAATTTACCCACAAATTATTCAAACGAACCAGAAATTCTAATCTTTCATAATAACACCAGTTTTTTTAATTCTTCGATTACTTGTGTAGGATCAATATAAGAGTCTTTAGTTGAAATTATATTTTTATAACGCACAACGTATTTAAAACCATAAATGGTTGGTTCCGTATAAAAAAACAAACCAATTCCTATTAGATTTAATAAATCTGCTACGTGTAATAAGCATGAATCAATACCCACAAATGCATGACAATGGGATAATAAGCCTATGGATATCTCAAATGGAATACGAGTGAAATCGAATATTCTTCTGTGTTTAACTTTAAAGTTAAACACAGAACCTAAAATATATATTACTCCATTAGGAAAACTTATAAAAAATTTATCGATAAAACTTTTTCATTCATTCCACATTTTATTGTTTTGTGTGTCTGTATGAGTTGCTAAAATAAAATTATCTTTTGAACTATTGCTGGCATAAAAAAATAAATTTTTTACAATTAATTTTTGGTTCATTAAAATTTTAGGGGGGTAACAATGTCCTGTAATATCAATTGATTGTGTAATAATTTTGACTACTTCATAGTAAACTTCAGAAGCATGCTTATCTTTAGATTGATTAAGTACTATGTTGAAAGTTGGATCGAATCCTATATTGCAATTCGCGTATAGCAAATTAGAAAAGTTTCGTACATGTTGAAATTTTCCATAATTTAAAGAAATAAAAAGATCACAACCGTTGATTATTTCAGCAACTGAAAAATAGTCAAAGTCTATACTTCCATTATTACGATTAACTTCTACTAGTATAATAGATTTTTGTGGCAAATCACAAACCCAGGTTGGGAAAATAGAAGCATCATATATAAGCGTTAAACGATTATAGTAATAATTTGCTAATGCCCTAATTGTTGGCAAGGCTAGAAAACCATCCCCTATACCATTTACCATAAAAACAACCGGATTTTTTTTATATTGAAATGGCTTTGTTGAATAAATAGCCATGGATGTCGAACTCCTCCTTTAGTAAAGAAAGAAGCCAGAACGCAATTAAAAGCCTTAAAGAAACATTACGGTTAGAGTAATTGTGCTATTGAGCTCTAAATACAACAGCATTTATTTGTTCCTCAGTTATAGGAGTAATATCCTTAGGAAAGGGAGGGGCAGCATGGGTAAACTGCAAAATCTTTAAAACAGGTTCCCATGGAAGATAAGTTTGATCTAAGGGAAATGCATCATTTGAGTTTGGAGTGGTAGAGGCATTAGACTGCTGTAATTGGCGAAATTTGATGCGTTCTTCATCGAACATTTCCAATATTTTCTTGTTTCGTATTGCAGAATTAATTTGACACAATTTATCCAACTCTTTGGCTCTTGACCATGAAGTGTGCCCTCTTGTTGAAGTAATGGCGAATATCTCTGTTTTTTTTATGTTTAATTCTTCCCAAGTTAAATTCCCCTCTATTATGATATCTAATTCACCTTGAACAATCTGATTATTAGTAGAAAATGCAACATATTTAAGCTTATTTCCTTGTTTCTCTAAATAGATTGTTTTAGGTATTGGTGTTTGAACTTTAGTTAACTCTGACATTAACTTAAGGTTCCACTCTGAATCCCATCCATTATAATTTCGGAGCATATCATCATAGTATTCCTGTTCTGCAGCGTGCATATCTCTTCCAATTAGAGACTGCCAAAAATTACTTTCCCATTCATCCAATTCTTGCTGGGTCGGTCTTATATCTATACAAGTTATTGTTTCCGATTTACCCAACTCTTGAACAAACTCTTCAAAAATATTTTGTGGAATTTGCCATAACCCACAAGCTGGCAATTTTAATGTTCTTAAGTTATAACAACTGACGAATGTCGAAGCTAATCCTTTAAAATTACTACCTGACCCGCTAAGATCCGTTAATAAATCAAGTGTATCAAGTAATTTACTTCTAGAAAAACAAGCTTTTCCAAGCTCGATCACATTATCTGCTCTTAAACGATAATAATATCTTCCTGCTTGAGGTTCTTTGTCTACTTTAAAAGTGGTAAGGTTAGGGCACTGAGAGAGCAAATCTCCTAATAAATGCCATGCAGTTGAGTTGAGAGAAAATAAAGTTAGAGTGAATGTATTATTTTCCACACCGTTTTTAGCTTTATTTAAATATTCATCAGTTATGCTAAATGTACCTGTACTAATATCCTTGGATATCTGAAGCATATCAGTAGCGGTAAGTTTTTGATTAGAAGCAAACATTTGCGCTTTCCTCTTTGTAGTATTACTTCTGTGAATGCCCATTTTCCACTCTAATAGCTAAACTTGTCAACTTGTTTATATGGAGAGTTAAATAGAGTGATAGTAACTGTGAATTTACACTCTGAATAGGGATTGAACGTAACCAGGTCAATTTTCAATTATTTTCGAACGAATAAATAGCAACGGACGGCAGTACCTCTTTGTTTATGCTACAAAAACCCTTAAACTTTCGTATTGCTATACACCTAAGTTTTAAGGATCAAGACATGCAAAAAAAGCGATACTACGTCCGTAACTGGCAAGATTATAACGAAGCTTTGGTAAAAAGAGGAGATATAAATTTTTGGTTTGATGAGGAAGTTATCCGACAATGGCATGTAACAGAAAATACGGGCAAACGAGGCCGTCCTAAAGTGTATTCTGATATAGCCATACAATGTGCCTTAACTATACGAGAAATTTTTCATTTACCCTTGCGAGCCACGGAAGGTTTAATTCGCAGCTTAATTGAATGGGGAAATCTTCATATCCAAGCTCCTGATTATTCCACTTTATGTTTTCGTCAAAAATATTTAGCCGTTTGTTTGCCAAAAACAGAAAATAAAAAACCATTGCATGTTGTTGTTGATGCTACTGGGTTAAAAGTATTTGGTGAAGGAGAATGGAAAGTAAGGCAACATGGATATAGTAAACGTAGGACTTGGCGAAAGTTACATTTGGCCATTGATGAAAATGATCAAGAGGTAGAGGTGGCTGTTGTTACAACCAATGATTTTAAAGATAGCGAAGTTTTGCCAGATTTATTAGAGCAAATTGATTCTAACGTGAGCCAAGTCAGCGGTGATGGCGGCTATGACAGCCATGAGAGTTATCAATTGATTACCGATCGCGGTGCGGATCCTGTTATTCCACCAAGAGAAGATGCGGTCATTGCACAACATGGCAATTTTCATTTGCCTGCCAACCCCAGAGATGAAGTTATTCGTAAAATTCGCCAGTTAGGGAGAAAGAATTGGAAGAAACAAAGTGGGTATCACAGACGCAGCTTAGCCGAAACAGCGATGTACCGTCTGAAAACAATATTTAGTGGAACTTTGCGAGCAAGATTGTTTGAAAACCAAGGAACTGAAGCTCTGCTAAGATGTTTTGCATTAAATAAAATGACTCAACTTGGAATGCCAATCAGTTATGCTGCAATTTAAAAGAAAATACAGGAAATAACGATTTATTCAACAAAGCCCTCTAGAATTAAAAGGAATTATCTTGGTTTCAGAGGTTGTTTTGGGTAAAAAAGGCCTAAAAAGAATTGCCTTGTTAATCAATATGCTAAACGTTGGCAATAGCCCATAAATCAGTGAAACGTATGTTGACCACTTGCGGTTTATTACAACAGCCAGGATATCAAATATTTTAAGCCGGATAACTTATTGCTAAGATGTTGGTCACTGAAACTTACACTCAGACACTATTAATACGGTAAAGCAATTTTCAGAGAGGGTGCAACAGGAATTTCCTGTTTTATCCAGTCTATTCAGGTCAATGGTGGGTCAAAATTTATGGGAAAATTTGAACAAGCTTGGCCAAAACAAGGAGGCAGCTTATTTGTGTTGTCGCCCGAATCTTCGAAATATAATGGCAATGTGGAAAGGAAAAATGGGGTGGGTGGAATGAATATAAACTAGAGGCGATTAGACCAGTTTTACTGCAATATCAGGGCCTGCATAACATGCATCGATTGCGACAGGCTCTTATAAAATTAACGCCAAAAAAGTATTTCGAATTGAACCACAAAAATAAAACCACTTGAGTCATATTTTGGATGAGTCAAGACAAAAAGATTGCATACTAAAAGAAATTTATATGCACTTAGAATGTAAACTTACAAATTAGTTTCTCTGGGTCTGATATTCGTGCGATATATGTTTTATCACATCTGTTTGGGGCTAACTAAACTTGGGATGGGGAGCCGTGACTACAGGGCGCCTATCACCTGATGATAAACCTGTTCCCATCTCTTCCATTAAACTGACCAGATCAAGGAGAAAGCATCTTGAAGTTCCATCATACAAAATGATACGGATCTAAGCCATGTATTTTTGCTATTCTGGTAAGATTTATTAAACTAAAACTTCCCATGGGTTACTTGGTTCTAGATTGTTTCCTATGTGCGTGGCACTACAATTTAGTTGTAAGTTTACCGACTATTTTTAAGATATATGAAATATTCCGGGAATACCTTTATTTTTTGTGATGCCAAACGAAATCCCTTAGACTTGTACAGGAAGCTGCTTGTGTGGTATTATCAAGATATTTTATAACTACTTTGACATTGGGGGAATTATGAAACAAAAAATTGCTGATCTTCGTGAATACTTAGATAAGATGCTCGTTAATGGTGATTTTTCTGTTCTAAATTTAGATACATATGAATCCGAGATTAAACAATATGCTTGGGCCCCTACTTTATTTTGTGTCGGTGAATTGGGTACAACAGATGATTTAAGTTCACGTTGTGCGCCTTCGCGTTGTGGTTGCAGTAATAAAGATGCAGGTGAACTTTCTGATCTAGAACAACCTGAAGTTCCTGAAGTGCCAAAAGGTCCTCGGTTTGGTCAATCACAATTTTTACAAAATCCATTCTAGATTTAGGTGATCTTTGTCTGGCAACATCATTAATCTTATCGACGAATGTATCAATAAGTATAATGGTGTTGCCAAGTGGCAGACAGAATTGACTATAACAGGTCAGCGTAATAGAGAGCTTTACTATTGGTACAATGTTACAAATTTAGACCAAAAACTTCCGAGTAGCGGTTGGAAGTTACATGTTTCTGGCCACCTGTTTAATTATAAACAGATTGTTTCTAGGGTTGTCCCAAAACTACTCTCCTTAGATGTTAGCTTCAAAGTCGCAGCCTCAGAGAGTTTTATTGCTTATTTAACTATACCAGAGCTTAGTGGGTATCAAGCTGGAAAGTTTATTACAATATATCCAAGCTCATCAGAGCAGAGTGTGGCAATTGCTAGAATTTTAGATGTGGCGACAAGATCGTTCTCTGCTATTCCAGTGAAAACAGATAGGCCGGTTTCTCCAGGCAGTATTATTTACTATCGCTATGGTGCTTTTAGTGGGCGATTTATTCAAACTGTGTGGGGAGGATTTCTCACCACAATTGAATTCAACGGCCGTTTATTTGTTGATACAAAAAATCCTAATGATCCGTTATATCAAAACTTTGTTGATCCATTTGTTTTGGAGGCTAATGATCAAGTTACAAGCTCTAGTATTCACAAAAGTCAACTGGATGACTGTAATGAACAAATTATTAAAATAATGCAATTATCAACTAATTCTCGTAATACAGTTCACCTTTGTATAGATAAGCAATATAAACGCCGCTGTATCCTTAAAGCGGCTTTTTGCAATCGTGGTACAGATCGCTTGATGAACTCGGCAATCACAAGAGTACAATGGGAGGCAGAAATTCTAAAAAGACTTGCTGACGATTGCATTGCGCCACAATTTTACAAGGATTATTTTGATCAAAATGGCAATTACTGTTTGATTCAAGAAGATTTTCCTGGTGAAACGCTATCTGCGTTTTCTAAGAAAATCATTTATGACCAACAGTCAGTTTCTATTGGGCAGATAACAGATATTACCATTAAGCTTGCACATATTATTTTTCGTTTGCATGAAAAAAAAATTGTTCATGGGGACTTGAAATTATCTAATATACTTATTGATGCACATGGGAATTTATGCTTAATTGATTTTGATTCATCTTGTGATTATTTTCACCAGCGATTAACGGCAACGGCTGGTTCTACAGGGTTTATAACATATAACCGCAATCAAGGAGGTGAGCCTCGTATCATTGATGATATATATGCTTTTGGTGCGTGTATATATTATCTATTTACTGGTGTTGATTCTGATGTTAATCCACTCGAAGTAAATCAACACGAAGTAATGACTGCTTCTATTAATCCTGAAGCCCCCAATTATATATGTTATTTAATCAAAGAGTGTTTGACACAAAATTTGTTCTCTTTTAAGGAAGTAATTAACATATTAACTTATAAAATAGCAAAAACCACTCATGTCTCTCAACAATCATCATTTTCTTATGAAGACAAATTACATTATATTGTTGGTAAAATTATTGAAAATGGATATGATACACAAACAGGTCGTTTTAATTTGAATGGAATAATTGCACCTAGTATTGAAATTAATGATCTAAGAGGTATTAGTGGGGATTTATTGGCATTTACTATTATGAGCCAACATGGATTTTCAAGTAGAGCAACAGGGTTTGCTATACCAAAGTACGTAAACCAAATTGTTTCTTATAAACCTGACTATAATTTAATTCCTGGTTTATATGCGGGGGAAGCTGGTAAAGCATTAGCGTTGCTTTATTCATCTTATTATGGTAGTAATATTACATGGAAAAAGTATGCTGCTGAATTACTAGGTAGGGCCAATCAACTTCCATTGCGTGCTGTAGATCTTTATCATGGTACAGCAGGATTGCTTAGAGTTAATTTGATTTTTTATGTAATGACAAATGAACGAAGATATTTGTCGGCGGCAAAAAGGCAAGCTAAATACTTACTGGAATGCAGAGAAATTAAAAATGGACACTATGTTTGGTATTGCCCAACAGTTACTTCAACAACAGAAGATTTCAAATTAGATAAAGAAAAGATTTACTTTGGTTATGCTCATGGTTTAGCAGGTATTGCCGATGCGTTATTGGATTACTACTTATTGACAGGCTGCAAAGAAACGCAGTCATTGTTGTGTGATATAGGCAAAAATTTACTTGATAACCAACAGGAAACCTATGGTGGTCAAGCCCTTGCTTGGAGTGCTGAGGTTGGCGGAGAATTAACACAACCTTATTGGTGCCATGGTGCGGCAGGTATTGGAATTTTTCTGGCAAGAATGATGCGAAGTAATTTGATAAAGTCAGATATGAATGTAATACAAAAGATAATGCATTCTATCTTTCTAATGACTAAAGGTGGATCTGTTATCTTATGTCATGGGGCATTAGGAAGTATGGAGTCTCTGCTAGATATTAGCTTGATAAGTAATATCTCTTTTTCTGAGACATGGATAAAAACACTAGAAGAAATTATTGCTAATTGGTTACGCCATTATTTTAATAACAGACTTAAAACTAGTAACAAGTATTACAATCATTTTGGTTACCTCGATGGTATTTGTGCTACTTTAGTTGTTTATACACGTTTATGCACTAAGTCGTTGCCTAATCCGCTGTCGCTCGATTACTCTTATTATTTGAAGGAACATAAAAATGTCTGTTCTTTTACTCGGCTCTAAGGCAGATAAGCATTTAGAAGCAATAGAATGTCAACTAAAGCAATTACAGTGTGAGGTTGTAAGAACTGATATTTATCAAGATACTTCTGATTTTGCTTTCTATTATGATGAGGGATCAGCGGATTTCCGGTATAAGAACAAGTCGATTACTTATTTTAATTCTATTTATTGGCGTCATAATCAAGAAAATATGTTTCGTGATAAACAATATTCTGTAGAATATTTATATAAGCAGCAAGAAGTCATTAATTTTTTTTTTGGTATGAGTGCTTTAACTTCTATGCGCTGGATTAATCCAATGCTTTCTGCATATAAAATGGAAAACAAACCTTTACAGATGGCATTAGCAGTGGAAGTTGGTTTGAAAATGCCAAAAACATTAATCACAGGTGGTCGTAGCTATGTTGATGAAATACTCGGAAATAAGTTATCAAATCTTATAGAAAAAGCCATTGGGATGGCGTGGGCAGAAGATGGTACGCCCACATACACTGCTGAATTTGATTATAATAAATTACGAATGTCAGCAGTATATCCAACAATTGTACAACAACGTATTCGCCGCGAAAGTGAATTACGTATCTATGTAATCGATGAAAGAATCATTCCAATTGAAATTCAAGTAGCCATGTCGCATAGAACTATACTTGATTGGAAATCAATTGATTTTCATGCACGTAATTACAGTTATTTTAGTTTACCGGAATCGTTACAAGAAAAGTTACTATCCTATCATCTCAGGTCAGGATTAGTTTATGCAGCATACGACTATATTGTTGATGAAGAGGATTTTTACTTTTTAGAATGTAACCCAAGCGGGAATTGGTTATTTTTGCCAGAGAAAATTGCAAATGAAATTACACTTGCAATTTGTCGTGCTTTAGTTCGGGAGCATTAAGTATGGATTTAGCTGATCATACCAATGAACAATATCAAAAAAAATTATATAGCTTACAGTGTGATCCTAGAAATGATAAGGGTGCTAGGTCACCAGATAATGTGGCTTTACATTGCCATTGGATCCATAAAACGTTCTCAAAAAAGCGATATTTGCGTATCCTGGATGTTGGTTGTGGAATTGGTTTGTATAGTCATCAGCTTGCTAAGTATGGACATCAGGTAGTTGGTATTGATATTTCTGCGATAGTAATTAAACATGCAGCTAAAATCTCTGTCAATGATCGTTGTTCTTTTATTTGTGGTGACATATTTGATTATAATTCTCCCGATAAGTTTGATTTAATTCTTTTTACATATTCAATTTTTAACACATTATCTTATCAGAAAGGACTGGCATTATTACAACATCTTTATGGTATGCAATTTTCTGGTGGTGCTTTTTATATTGAAGCACTTTGTTTAAATAAAGAAACTTTTGAAAGTGGTACAAAAATTCAAAAAGAATGTTCCCATGATGATCTTTTTCCAGAGGCTGAATGGGTTCTTCGGGATATTGAATGGAACAATTTAGAACAATCATTTGAATTTCGTCATTATTATCAACTTAATACCAAATTGGAAAAAACTAATTTAAAGCTCTATGCATACTCGGAACAACAATATAAAAACCTTTTAATAAAAGCTGGCTGGAAGACGGTAGATTTTGTCTTATTACCACCAGGCGCATTTGACAATGCCGGGTTACCTTATAGTGCCATTATTGCACGATCGTGATGATTTAAATTCTATACACCTCTTTTATTTTTAGAATATCTTCTTGTATGGCTTGTTGAAAATCTTGAAAGGATAACTGATTAATATTTTTAATAAGCAATTTCTTGAATTCTTTAAAGTCTGCTTGAGAACTACTAGGGTTTATGTTGGCTCCTAATGGCGGTGTTGATCGATGCAGCCAATGATTTAATTCTGGTTTGTTTTTAATAATTTCCCAAAAGGAGCGATATTCCGGGCATGAAAATACCATCGCAACTGAAACAGACTCTTCATCAATGCATTGTACTTGATGAGGTAAGTAACTAGGAGAATAAACAGCATCGCCTGCTCCCATGACTTTAGAAAATGAAAAATTAACTTCTTTTTCTATATAAAACTTTTTTTCTGTTAGATCACGTTCATTAGAAAATTTCCAGAGTTTCTTGCCAGCCAATTGAATTGAGAAAATTTCAGAAATATCTTTGTGAATGGCTGTAGCAATTGAACCTGGACGAGATTGAAAATAAGTAATTGAGTTGAGGCGAAACAATAATGTTGCTTCAATGTTATTAGCTAAAGCTAACAGAGATGAAGTGATAGGTAAAATGGTCTCTAGGTTTCTAATTTGTAATGTTTTGCCACTATCTAATCCTTCGAGAATAGTGCTGTAGTTCTCAACTCTTTTCATATTGGTGTAACTATCAGTTCGTAAAAAAATGTGGTTAGTTTTATAAATCTCAGGATTTTGTAGTTGTTCATGGACCCATTTTGCAGTAACTAATTGATTGCTAATTGTTTGATCAATATGGTTTATATGTGGCTGAATACTACGGTAGTTTTTTGTCCACTCGGATAATGTGACGG
>Ga0206800_1072_pt1 | contig 15646 bp, 18 predicted proteins | sample Alteio_BWOrgCont_64_FD_152898 | JGI IMG/M metagenome (GOLD analysis project Ga0206800, IMG submission 152898) | Enriched cells from forest soil in Barre Woods Harvard Forest LTER site, Petersham, Massachusetts, United States -... | ecosystem: Environmental > Terrestrial > Soil > Temperate forest >... | reverse complement strand
GAAAGAGCATTTGGGAGCTGGAATATTGCTTTAAAGAAAGCAGGGCTTGAATTAAGCAGAAACCGCGAAATTTCAGAAGAAGAATTAATTGAAGACTTGAAAAGAGTAGCTAAAGCGCTTAATAAGAAAACGTTGAGGGTAAAAGACTATAAGCAAAGTAAAATTGGAAAATACAATAGCGCATTAATATATAAAAGATTAGGCGGATGGAAAAATGCATCTGAAAAAGCCGGGCTTAAATTACCTAAAAGAACCAAGTCCTCAGAAAATGAATTATTGGAAGGCTTGGGAAATACAGATAAAATTCCTTTTAAGAATACTTTGAAAGGAAAAGGTTTTAAGCAAGGTAAAATTAGAAAAAATAATCGAAATACTATAAAAGCAAGATTAGAAGGGTTAAATGATGCAACTGAAAAAGCAGGACGGGAAAAAACAAAACGGTACAAACCTTCAGAAGAGGAATTGATAGAAGACCTGAAAAAAGTGGCTAAGGAACTTAATAAGAAAACGTTGACCAGTGAAGAATATGCCGAAAGTAATCTTGGAAAATTTCGCACCGGAACAATTCTATATAAATTTGGCAGATGGAACGATGCATTAGAAAAAGCGGGACTTGAAATAATAATAGCTAAAAAACGCAATATTTAATAAGTGGAAGCGAAAAAGTGGGAGGGGTATGAGACATTCCCTAAAAAAACTGTAATTTTTCGGCCTGAAATTTAAATGTGAAACTGCCATGATTGAAGAAAACGAAAGTGAAGTGCTGCTGCAAACAGGGGCAGCCTACCCTGCCCCGCAATATATTGTAGATGATGCCTATATTAGCAATAAAGAATATGAGCAGCTTTACAAACATTCTATAGAAAACCCCGAGGCCTTTTGGGAGAAAGCGGCGGAAAAAGAACTGGAATGGTTTAAAAAATGGGACAATGTTTTTGAATGGGATTACCCCAACTACAAATGGTTCACCGGGGCAAAATTGAATATTACCCACAATTGCCTCGACAGGCACGTACGTGGTGGCAAACGTAACAAGGTGGCCTTTATTTATGCCAATGAAAATGGCGATGAGCAAAAAATAACTTATGGCGAACTATTGGAAAGGGTTTGCCGCTTTGCCAACGGCTTAAAAGCCAATGGCGTGAAAAAAGGCGACCGCGTGGCTATTTATATGGCACTCACGCTGGAGCAAATCATAGCTATGCTGGCCTGCGCCCGGATTGGCGCCATACATTCGGTAGTATATGGCGGCTTTAGCGCCAGCGCTTTGCGGCTGCGGATGGAAGACGCACAGGCTAAGGTGGTCATAACATCCACCTGGACACGCCGCCGGGGCAACCTGGTGAACCTGAAAAATATTGTCAATGAAGCGGTTGAGGGCCTTCATTTTGTCGAGAAAATAATCATCCATCAGCGGGGAGAAAAATATGATTTGCACGAAAAGGAACTTGATTTTATTGATTTGGAAAAACGACATTCCCGCATTTGCGAACCTGAATGGATGGACGCAGAAGACCCGCTCTACATTTTATACACCTCCGGCACTACCGGCAAGCCCAAAGGCGTAGTGCATACTACGGCGGGCTATAGCCTATATACCCACTATACAACTAAGCTGGCCTTTAACCTGCAACCTGATGATATTTATTGGTGCACGGCTGATACAGGATGGGTTACAGGGCATAGCTACATAGTGTATGGGCCGTTGAGCAACGGCGCCACCTCATTGGTTTTTGAGGGTGCGCCTGCCTACCCTGACCCGGGAAACTGGTGGGAAGTGATAGAAAAATACCGCGTAAACATACTCTATACCGCCCCTACGGCTATCCGCCTGTTTATGAAATTCGGGGATGAGTGGCCTGCAAAATATGACCTTTCGTCGTTGAAAATAATCGGCAGCGTAGGCGAGCCGATTAACCCGGAAGCATGGCTGTGGTACTACACGAATATCGGCAATGAAAACTGCGCCGTAATAGATACCTGGTGGCAGACGGAAACGGGAGGCCATATCATCTTTAACCTGCCTGCCTGCCCGCAGAAACCGGGCCGGGCAGGCAGGCCTTTTTTTGGCATAGAAGCCGCCGTGGTAAACCGGCAGGGTGAACCATTGCCGCCAGATACGGTCGGCCTTCTGGTCATTAAAAAACCCTGGCCGGGGGCGCTGCGTACCTGCTGGGGCGAGCCTGAACGCTTTAATAAATACTGGAACGAACTGCCTGGCTACTACCTTGCAGGCGACCTTGCCACAATGGATAAAGGCGGCCATATCATGATTCTGGGCCGGAGTGACGATGTGCTGAATGTAAGCGGCCACCGCATAGGCACAGCAGAGGTAGAAAGCGCATTGGTAAGCCACCCAGCCGTAGCCGAAGCGGCCGTTATTGGCAAGCCGCATGATATTAAAGGGCAAAGCATTAAAGCATTTGTTATCCTCAGAAAAAGCGCCATAATGAATGATAACCTAATAAGCGACATAAAAGCCCAGGTGCGGAAAGAATTAGGCTCCATAGGCGTACCCGACGAAATTGAAATTGTAGAAAAACTGCCCAAAACCCGTTCCGGCAAAATCATGCGCCGCGTACTGAAAGCCAAAGAAATGGGTACCGACGCCGGGGACACAAGTACGCTGGAGGAGTGAGTTAAATTGCTATATTGTTAAATTGTTAATTGTTGAAGAGAAAAACAGAATAAATTGAATATTCTTTGAATATGAAAAATGCTATAAAAGTTCTTCCAATCAGCATTCTTGCTGGAGCTTGTATTTATTCTGCCATGGAGTTATTTATTAATGAATTTGATTTTACGTACAGGCATTATATAGCATTTATTTTAGTCAGTATTACTTTAATACTTTATATGGTAAAAGTTCGATTTGGTCAATATGCTACTGCAATTACATTATTATTAGGCAACTTTAATATTACCTCTTTTACTTACAATACATATACTATATCTTTTCGGGTTTTATCTTATAAAGTAATTGAATTTCAACCTGTTTCAACTTGCGTTTTTATTCTTTTTATCATTATTAACTATAAATCCGTAAAAGCAAAATTGGAATTCGCATTTGAGTGGGCCTGGCTTGGGAAACATTGATAAAATTGAATTGAACCTGGCTTAATACCTATGGCTTTTCCCAGCCAATAAGCATAGTTTATAGAGTACCCGGCAGCCGACATTGCCATCCCATTCATCATCGCCGGGAGCCACTTCGCACAGGTCGAAACCGATTATTTTTTTGCCCGCGCTAACTATTTTCTCAATGAGATAGGTGGTTTCTTCCAGCAGCAGGCCACCTGGCACGGGGGTACCGGTGTTTGGGCAGAGCCACGGTTGCAGCCCATCTATATCATAGCTAATATATACATATTCAGGCAGGTTGGCTATTATTTCATCGCAAATGCTTTCATAAGTTCTACCGGCATATAGTTTTTGCTTAATGGCATAACCGGTATATACTTTTATCCTGTCTTTATTCGCTTCGGTGAACCCGGCTTCTTCCCCGCAAAAATCGCGGATGCCTACCTGTACGAGTTTGGTTATTTGTGGAATTTGCATAGCATTGTACATGATGGAGGCATGGGAATACTCAAAGCCTTCGTACGCCTTCCGAAGGTCGGCATGGGCATCTATTTGCAAAATGCCAAAGGCGGGGTATTTCTTTGCCAATGTACGCAGATAGCCCAGCGGCACACTGTGCTCGCCGCCCACTACGCCTACAATTTTACCATCATTCAGCAGGGCTTCGGTTTCAGCCGCCACCCATTTATTTAAAGATTCGCCGGCATGGTTTACCGTTTTCAGGTTTTCGATAGCCTGTGGTGAAATAGTATCTTCCGAGCCTAATTCCTGAAAATACATTTTCGCCTGTGCGCGGTAGTCCTCATTGGCCCGCTGCCAGGTTTCCGGTATTTCTTTCATGGCAATGCCCATCTTCCAGCCGCCGGGTAATATTTCGTCATATAAATCTATCTGGCGGCTTGCTTTCAGTATAGCTTCCGGCCCGTTGGCCGTACCCTCGGTATAAGATACGGTAGCCTCCCACGGCACAGGCAATAAAACGATTAACGATTCTGGGACCTCAAACGGCAGGCCAAAAATACCTGTTTCGCGCAAGCCGTTTTCGTTAGGGTTGAATGCGGCAATCTTTTGTTCTCTTATTGCTTTTCTTTCATCAGGGGCCATGACGGTGTAATTAATTATAATGCAAAAATAGGGGAAAGTGGGTTATCAATTGATACTTGAAATAACCACAAAAAATATTACCACAGAGAGCGCAGAGGACACAGAGGAGATTTTTATTCTTTATTCCGCGAATCTATGATGATTGTTACCGGGCCATCGTTCAGGAGTTCGACTTTCATGCCGGCGCCGAAGATGCCTGAAACTATATTTAAGCCGGACATATCTTTTAATTTCTGAATAAAGGAATTGTACAAGGGGATTGCCTTCTCCGGCCTTGCGGCGTTGATAAAGGAAGGGCGGTTGCCTTTTTTGGTGAGGGCGTGGAGGGTAAACTGGCTCACCACCAGTATTTCGCCTTTAATATCTTCCACCGAGAGGTTCATTAATCCATCCGCATCGCTAAAAATACGCAGCCTGCACACCTTACCTGCCATCCATTCTACATCCTCTTCGGTATCTTCCCCAACCCAGCCTGCAAGCACCAGCAAGCCCTGGTCTATACTTGAAACCAGTTTGTCCTCTACTGTAACTGAGGCATGGGTAACGCGTTGGATGACTACTTTCATGGGGCGAAGATAATTAGGAATTAGGAAAGGTCATATTAATATACTTCATCATGCGTCCCAATGTTAATAAGCAAGATTATTTCTTCATGGGTAACTTTATCTTTCTCTATCGAGAAAACAATGCGGCAATTATAGCCACAGGAGCATGCATATAAACTGTAAAGATTACCACTTAGCTTATGGGTTTTAAGCCCCGGCGAAAAAGCGTCTTCTTCAAGCTTATATAAAACCTGCTCAAGTAATAAACGTAAATTTGGCATTTTGCCGAGAAACTTCAGATATGCTTTTTCAAAAGATTTTGAAAAGACGATTTTTCTTTTGCTCACTTTTGCCGTAGTGTATTAAGCCTGTTTATTGCTTCTTCAGCGGTATAAGCTTTTAGTTTTCCTGCCCCATAATCCGCCTTTGCCTTTATTCCGTCTTTGGCTATTTCTTTGCGCCGCATTTCTGACTGCCTTTTCAGGACTATCTCCAGCAGCATTTCTCGTGATGCAGGGTCCATATTCATTACAGCATCTACCGTTTCATTAAAGTCGCTCATACTATCCTATCAGTATTGTTAATATTCAAAAGTACAATTATTCTGATAAACAGCCGAAAAAAAGGTTAAGTTCTTATTGTTCTCCCAAACCAATTTATCTCCTTGTTTAACGAATGCGCGGGTAACGGATTGGATGACTACTTTCATGGGGCGAAGATAATTAGGAATTAGGAATTAAAAATTAGGAATTGGGGGAAAAGGCGTTACAAACGCCATTAAAGACCGAACGCGTTGCAAACGCGCCCGAACGGGGGTATCTTCCCCAACCCAGCCTGCAAGCACCAGCAAGCCCTGGTTTATACTTGAAACCAGTTTGCCTTCAACTGTAACTGAGGCATGGGTAACGCGTTGGATGACTACTTTCATGGGGCGAAGATAATTAGGAATTAGGAATTAAAAATTAGGAATTGGGGGAAAAGGCGTTACAAACGCCATTAAAGACCGAACGCGTTGCAAACGCGCCCGAACGGGGGGTAGGTGTTTTTTTGAGGGGATTGCGGATATTTTTTGGCAACGAATTTACAGTTTCAAATCAAGGTTTCACCGGCCAAAAAATTCCGCAATGACGGCACTGTTTTATGCTTTTTCACATTCCGCAATCCGCAATCGAAATTCCGCCTTCCCCAACCGTCCCTACCGTTTCATCCCTTTCAGGGCTTTACCGGGGCCGCCCATCTGGTTCATCATTTTCATCATTTTCCGCATCTCAAATAGCTGGCTGATAAGCTGGTTTACCTGCTGCACGGAGGTGCCGCTGCCATCGGCTATGCGTTTTTTGCGGCGGTCCTTATTTTCTTCAAAACTTCATTGTTATAATCTGTTTTGTATGCTATGCCACGCAAAATATTATTCCAAATTGTATTGTTGATTATCTTATAACTTCCCGTCAATTTTTCCATGGTAGAAAAGAATACAGTTTGCCGTATTCCATCATTTGTGAGCCAAAATCATCAGGATACTCTAATTTCACATCGGTAATGTCGTTGCCATTCATTACCGGCACCAATCGTGGTTGTATGAAGCCCATATAGGGCGCAATGTCTAAGGTGGCGAAGCGTTGTTTTACCTGTTTCAGCAAGCCCTGGTCCACCTTTACGCCATACGTTTCTACAAGGTTTTGCCCGGCGGCATAATCGCCTTCCGATTTTATACGTTGTATTTCCCTGAGCAACTGCCCGAAAAGCCCGCGAAGTTTGTCATAGTCATTTATTTTAAAATAGGTTTTCCCATCTTTATCCACACGCTCTATTACTTTGTCATTTTCGCCATGTTCATACGCCCAGTGTACTATCATTTGCCTGTTTTTCATGTGCGCCTCTTCAAGGTTGTCGCCCGGCTGTATGCGGTTAAGTTGAAGCAGCATACCATTCATTACATATATATCATACTCTGTTTTGCCTACTTCAAGGCTTGGCATTACCCCTATTTCCACCAGTTTTGGGTCCATGATGTAGTATAAGCCCACCAGGTCGGCGCGGGCTTCTTCCAGGGTATTCCTATAGGTTTTCAGGGTTTGGTCGGGCGTAGCCACGCCGGGGTTTAGTTTTCCGCTGGCATGGCCTATCACTTCGTGCATATCGGTATGCAGGCTGCCAGCCAGGCCGCCATATTTTTTTATGCGGCTTTTTATTTCATCGTTGTAGGCGAATTCATCAACATCTTTTCCCTGCGATTTTACAAAATTATAGCTCGCTACTATGTTGCCCAATGAAACCGATTTTGAGCCATATTCCTGCCGAATCCAGTCCATGTTCGGCAGGTTTATGCCGATGGGCGTGGCTGGCGCCGCATCGCCGCCCTCTACCACTACATTTATTGACTTGCCTGTAATGCCTCTGACACTGTCCTTTTTATGTTCTTTCATAATGGGCGAATGGTCTTCAAACCACTGCGCCTGTGCGCCTATCTTCGCTATTATTTTGGTAGCTTCAAGGTCTTTAATAGAAACCACCGATTCCCAGGCTCCTTTTTTGCCGAGCGGGTCTTCATATACTTCTATAAAGCCATTCACGTTGTCTATCATACTGTTTACATCCTGCACCCACGCTATATTATAGTCGTCCCAATCTTTCAGGCTTCCGGTCTGGTAAAATTTCACCAGTTTCTCCAGCGCGTCTTTTTGCTTGTCATTTTCGGCAACGGTAATGGCTTGCTGCAGCCAGTAAACTATTTTTTCTATGGCAGGGCTATACATCGCGCCCACTTTCCATGTTTTCCCCACCAGTTGCCCGTTTTCTTTTACCAACTTAGAATTTAAACCTACGGGAATTGGCTCTTTATCATCTTTGTTAATTAGTTTATCATAGTACGCTTCAACTTCCGGCTGTGTCAGGCTATCGCCATAAAAACCATTGGCCGAACCGGCTACATGGTCTGCATCCTTATCGAGGTTTACGTGTTTCGCATCTATATTCTTATCAAACATGATGGGACGGAGGAAAGCCAAAAACTGCTCAACCGTTTGGCCGCTATCGAGAGGAAGGCTGCTAAAATCTGATTTTTTTATAAGAGTGGTAAAATACTCAAACGTGAAACCAGGCATAATTTTCATACCGGAATAATGATGGTGGATACCATTTGAGAACCAAAACCTTTTGGCATACACGGTGAATTTTTTAAAATCATCGCTGCTGCGGTCGCCGTTATATGTTTCATAGATTTTCTCAATAACTTTACGGATCCGGAGGTTGTATTTATATTTTTGGTCATAAAAAATATCCCGCCCGCTCAATGCGGCCTGGTAAAGATAGTAGGCAAGCTTTTTTTGCTGCAATGTCAGGCTGTCGAAACCTGGTATTTTATAGCGCAATATACAAATATCGGCAAAACGGTCAATAACGATTTTGTCCTCCGTCGATGTTTTATTGCCGTTTCTGCACCCTGAAAAAACGGTTGTGGCTAGTAGCACAGCCAAAATGATTAATTGAGTAGTATATTTCATTTTATTGTACATAAGGTGCAAGTTTAGGGAAAAAAACATAGTTCCAGGCTAAAAAGGGTAAAAAGGTTATAGCTATGTTTTCGCGTTTTTTTTCTTTATATAAAACCCTTTATGCCATTGCCGCATTTTTTTCTCATATTTGCAGGCTTAAAATAAAAATCAATGGGTGTTTCTAAGGAATTCAAAACGTTTATTGCAAAAGGAAATGTACTCGACCTGGCCGTAGCGGTGGTTATCGGGGGCGCATTTGGTAAAATTGTAAGCTCGCTGGTGGCCGATATTATCATGCCGCCCCTCGGCCTGCTGATAGGCGGGGTAAATTTTACCGACTTAAAAATCAATCTGAAAAGCGCTGACATAGATGCGGCAGGTAAAGTACTAAGCCCGGCAGTAACCCTGAATTACGGGAATTTCCTACAGGTAGCATTCGATTTTATAATTGTGGCCTTTTGTATGTTTATGATTGTAAAATTAGTTAATGCGTTTAATAAAAAGAAAGATGAAGCGCCCGCCCCGCCCCCTGCGCCTACCAAACAGGAGGAGCTTCTTGCCGAAATACGCGATTTACTGAAAAAACCGTAGGGGCATTAAATTTTATGCCCTTTCAAGTGGCAAATTAAAAAAAATGCAGAGAACCCTCAAAATCACTTCCGATGGGTCGCATACCTTGTATGTGCCTGAATTGGAGGAACATTATCATTCCATTCATGGGGCGGTGCAGGAATCGAACCATGTTTTTATTGGGGCGGGTTTGAAAGAAGTCATAAGTCGTCAGTCGTTAGTCATAGGTCAGGAGAGTATTAAAATACTGGAGGTGGGCATGGGTACTGGGCTGAATGTGCTTTTAACCTTACTTGAAGGTGAAAAAACCGGGCTTCTTAGCCCCCACCCCCCTAAATCCCCCCAAAGGGGGAACTTTTTAGCCATTGAATATACGGCCATTGAAGCCTTTCCACTGGAAAAAGAGATTTATAGCGCTTTAAATTATTCATCCGTTATTCCTGATGAAAAAGCCGGTCCTGTCCTTTATTCAATCCATTCATCTGCCTGGAATACCCCGATTGATATAAACCATGGTTTTACTTTGTTGAAAGTTAATGAAAAACTCGAAAATATTGTTTTAGGGGATAATAAATTTAACCTTGTTTATTTTGACGCTTTTGCCCCGGAAGTGCAGCCGGAACTTTGGCCGGAAGCCATTTTTAAGAAAATATATAATGCCATGGCGCCCAATGGCATATTAGTAACTTACTGCTGCAAAGGCGATGTAAAACGCGCCATGAAAACCGCCGGTTTTACCATTGAAAAACTACCGGGCCCGCCCGGAAAACGCGAGATGCTACGGGCGAAGAAGGAGATTTGACACCTTTTAGAAAGTTGTCAAATTTGTGGCTTTTAACCTAATCCGTCAAACTTCTATCTACCTTATTGTTTATTTTCGGAACGGTTTGCAGGTAGGCCCAAATACATTTTACTTCCGCGCTGTCGAGCTGCGACCAGGCTTTCATGGGGTACCTTTCACCGTTTCGCACCACGGCAATAAATTGTTCCCTTGTCCACTTACCTATCCCCGTTTCAGGGTCCATTGTGATGTTAGCTGATTTTATTTTCTTTTGTTCGTGGGTCAGCAATTGGTTACCGCCGCCCATATATCCTACCGATTTTTCGGGGTGTACAATATCAAGCGTTTGGAAATCGGCGGAATGGCACTCGTAGCAGCCGATGCCCTGCACTATATACCGCCCATAAGCGGCTGAATCGCTCATGGCCGGCGCTTCAATTTTTTCAGCAGGGTAGGGGTTGGGCTTAAAGGCCACGAGGCATAGAAATTTGGTTAAAAACGTATTGGATATTTCATGGCTTGGCACGGCGGCAGGCTGAACTACAGGTTCATTTGAGCGCAAAAAGGCAATAATTGAATATAAATCTTCGTCGCTCATGTGCGGTGCGCCGGGCATATATACGGGCAGGTAATGCCCATCAGGGCCTACATTGGTGCGCAACAGGTAGGCAAGCTGGCCATCGGTAAATTTACCAATACCATAAGTAGTGTCTTGCGTAATATTATGGCTCCAGATGTCGCCGAATTGCGTTGGCGCGTCATCCATAAATTTCCCTGAAAGTTTACCGGTTTTGGGGTCGAGGTGGCAGTCTTCGCAGAGGAGTTCCGCTATCTTTTTTCCTCTTGCCACCCGCTGCGGGGTAATTTCGACCTTCAATTTGAGGTTGCCTGGGGTATAGTTGGGGATACCCCTGATTTCAATAAAAAGAAAGAAGCCGCCAACCAGTACTACGAGTACGATTACTATGATTAATAATGCTTTACCAAGTTTACGCATAGTTTTGCTTTTTAAAGTTTTATTAAGTGTGAGGCACAAATATAGAAATATTTATGAATTCGACAAGGCTAATGGAAAATAAATTAGATGTTATCACGTCTAATTGCATAAACATAAAAAAAGTTAAACCTAAATTCTGCATTAAGCTGAAATCATATTAATTAGCCCTGAAATGGCCTAATAAATCAGCGCAGGGAAGCCCCGCGTTTCTAATGCGTATTTGGGTTAAACCACTGATTTTATTATATGCCCACTAATAATTATTCGCTTATACTTATCAATCATTTAATATAAGGAAAATGGCATTTCAAAGGTTGATTATTTACACAAGTAGCTCATACTGCCGCTTTTACTACTCTGGTTAGTATAGCTAAAAGTATAACTTATCGGCATATTACCGGAATTATAATTATACGTAAATGACGCAATTGACAATAAGGAACTACCTGTGCCATAATCGCTTACTTTCGCAACATTATTATTGCTCAGATACACATTATAACTTGCCTTGGAATAAGGCAAACCTTTGCCGAGGATTAACCGAATCCCTTGCGACAGGTTAGCCCACCGGGAGGTATGCCCGTCATAAGCCACATTAAAGTTATCAGTTAACGCGCCCGTATAATTAAAGACCTGGACTTTAGTTACATTCCCGGAATTATCATAATTAAAATTATAAGTAATTCCCGTTTGGCCATTTCCATAAGTCCCTGAATCAATCCCTATACTGCTAATCTGGTTATTATTATTATAAGCGTAAATATCATAAAAGTCCTGGTCCGCTTTCGATATATTGGTATTGATGTAATATGTAACCTGGTTTGATGAATTATATTTTAGGGCTACGCTTGATACTACTTTCTTTGTCGTGCCATAATCGTTCATGCCGGCTATCTGCCCGCCCGTATATGTTAGGTACATAGAATCCAGTTTAACGCCTGTAGTATCGTACTGCGAAATGGCTATTAGGTTATACAGTGTATCATAATGGAAATTATAGACGCTACCTGTAAATTCCCTATCCTGCATGATGTAGCAGGTTGGCGTGGGGGTAGTGTTATTCGTATTGTTATTATTACTATTGCTTGTCTTACTGCACGAAAACAATGTAATTAAGCAAAAAAAGGCCGTGGTTTTAATAATGTGTATTTTCATGGTTTTAATATTTTTCGCAAGATATGGATTTTTAAGTAAATAATTCTCAAAGATGTTTTTTGATAACATCCAAAAACTCTCTTACGGGTTCTATCAATGGTTTTATAGTTTCTTCGTCATAATCAAATAAGTCGCCATAATCCCCTTTTTGACGGTAATCGAATAATCTCGTATAAAGCGTGTTATAACTTTTATCAATGATACCGTTCTTTATAAAATGAATCCCAAATTGTGATTTTGTACCATTATGTGTCTTTGTTTCTATATCGTTTTTGATTAGTAATGCCATAACAGCATAAAAACAGGAATAATACAACCGGTTTATCGCTGAATTCCAACTTCCTTTTTCTGCCATAAGCAACGCATCGTTATAAGTTTCTTCAGCTCGCTGGAAGCGATATTTGGCGTACTCTTCTTTGGTGCCTTTCTTCATAAAACAATGCCTTCTTTCATAACCGCATCATAAAGCGGTGAGAATTTAAGCGTACCTTTCCAATATTCTTTAGGATATATAAAAACAGAAATCGCCTGGCTGGTTTCCAGTTCAATATCGTTTATTTTTTCCCTGAAAATATCATCAATTTCATTTGTAACTTTTTTATTATCAACTAATATTAGAATATCCCAATCTGAGTCTGGCCGGTTATTGCCACGCGCCCTTGACCCAAACAGGTATGCTTCTGCATTAGGGTCGCTGCTATGGATTGATTTTTTTATTTTATCTAAGATTGTATTATCGGTACCCATTATTGCTTTTTAAACCATTATCTTTATCAAAACATTCCTAATTCCTGATTTTTAATTCCTGATTATTTTACCGCTTCCATTTTTCAATTTCAATTATCTCTTTGCATTGTTTGTATTCTTCATCATGGTTGCTGGCTATTATTACGAGTTTGTCCTTGGTTTCGCTTTCAAGAAATTCCTGGTACCAGGCTATGTTCTGCGCGTCAAGGTTGGTACATGGCTCATCAAGCAAAACCACATCTGCCCGGAAGAAAAAAGCAAGCCCTAATTTTAATTTCTGCTTCATGCCGCTCGAAAAGTTTTTTATCTCCTTGTCCCTCTCCTTGGTTAGCCCAATAAAATCAAGTATTTGGCTATAAGAATAGTTTGATGGCCTGAACCGTGAATGAAAATTCAGCAGCTCAATAAGTTTAAACTCTTCAGGCAATGTAATATACGGCCCAAAGAACGTAAGGTATTGATAAAAATCTTCGGAAAGGATATTTTTACCGTTTACTTCAAAAATGATTTGCCCTTCATTGGCGCCCTGATAGCCGGATATGATTTGGAGCAGGGTGGACTTGCCGCTGCCATTCCTTCCTAAAATGGCATATTTGCCCCCGCCCTTAAATTCATAATCAACCTTTCTGAAAACCCAGTTGCGGTTGTACTTGCGGCCTATATTTTGGAGGGTGATGTTCAAATGAGTGAAAAGTTAAAAGTGAAAAATGAAAAGTGGTTAGGCAAAAGATTTTTCACTTTTCATTTTCCACTTTTCATTGCTTACCCCGCCAGCGTTTTATATCCTTTCATGATTCCCCTTTCCGACTGCCTGATAAAACTTAATATCTCGTCCCTTTCTTCAGAGGGCTTCATTTCATTTTCAATCAGCGAGGCCGCCTGCGAGGTATTCAGGCCCCGGAGGTATATATAGCGGTATATCTCTTGTATTTCATTTATTTGTTCGGCGCTAAAGCCGCGGCGGCGCAGGCCAATAGAATTAACGCCGGCATAAGACAACGGCGCCCGTGCCGCTTTTATATATGGTGGTACGTCCTTGCCAACCAAAGAGCCGCCGGACAATATTGAGTGCTGGCCAATATTTGTAAACTGGTGGATGCCCGAAAGCCCGCCAATAACTACAAAGTCGCCAATGGTTACATGGCCCGCCATATTTACGGCATTGGCTATGATTACATTTTTCCCGATAACGCAATCGTGGGCTATATGGCTGTATGCCATCAGCAAGGTATTACTTCCCACTGTGGTTTGCATTTTGTCTTTGGTGCCGCGGTTTACGGTTACGTGTTCCCTTATGGTTACGTTATTGCCAATAACCGTCAATGTATCTTCATTCTTGAATTTAAGGTCTTGCGGGATGGCGGAGATGACCGCGCCTGGGAAAATCTTGCAATTCTTTCCAATCCGCGCCCCTTCCATAATCGAAACATGGGAGCCTATCCAGGTCCCCTCTTCTATTTCTACATTATTGTGAATGGTTACAAAAGGCTCAATAACCACATTGTGGGCTATTTTTGCCTGCGGGTGAACGTACGATAAGGGCTGGTGCATAATAAAATACTACTTCTTTTTTATTAATTGAGCCATCATCATTGTTTTAGCAGGTTTTTATTACTACCCGTATAGTTATAACATGGCTACACGGCTAAAGACGATTGAAGTTGCAGTTTCGATAGGGGAAAATGTGATTTTTTTTATACTATTTTGTAAGTTGCTTATTATCAATAGGAATAATTTGGCTTTGTAAAAACCCCGGGTTGCTATTGCCTCATTTCTCACTCTTCACTTTTGGTTTTTCACTTATTCGCCGTCATTGTGGTCCCGAGTACCCGGCCACTAACAAAAGGAATTTTGGGTTTCAATAAGAAGGTTTGAGCAAAAGGACACTTCTAATAACCACAAAAAATATAACCACAGAGCGCACAGAGGACGCAGAGAAAAACATAAAAACTTCATAATTAGCATTATACGACTTAATAGATAATATTTCAGTTTAAATAAAGTTAGTTTTTAGAGGTTTCTTTGAGTGTTTTTTCATTTTGTCAAAATTTATTAGGTTTCCGTTTCCCCGATTATTTAGGACAGGTGCGAAGCAAAGTTAATAAAAAAAATATCACCACTTCGTGGTTGTGTGGGGGTGTAATTGGTTTTGCTATAATCATGTCCTCTTTTCGGGATTTTTGTGGAAAATTGTCTGAATCAGGATTTACAGGATTTCAGGATAAAGCAGGATTTAAAAAAACAGGGCTCCCGCCAAAAGCGGGATAAGTGGTGGGGGTGGTATGTCTCTACAAACAGGGAACCCCACTGGGGTAAAAGGCATCAGCCCGGCGATATTTTAGCCCTTTGTCTTTTTTATGCCTTTCAGCACATTTTTATTATCGCCTTCCAGCTTCCGCTGTACTTTTTTTACGTCTTCGGCGGGGGGCAGGTTTTCGGGTTTTATGCCCCTTTCAAGGAGCATTTTCCTTACGGCGGTGTTATTATCAATATGTTCTTTTTCGATGGGGCTTTGCCCGGCAAGGTCTTTTACCTGCACATTGAGGCCGGTCATTTCTGCGGCCAGGTTTTTGGCGGCAATGCTGACGGTAGGGAGGAAACCGGCAAGGGCACGGCTACCGGGTACGCCCATTTTGCGTTTAAAAACTTGCGTGGAAAGATGGAACAATGCCTGGTCGCCCTTCGAGCGGATGATGGCAAAACCTTTATCGCCAATGCCGCGCTCGTACAGGATGCCCGAAAGTTGTTTCCCGGTATGGCCCAGTTTTTCCCGCGCTTTTACGCGCTCGTGCTCCAGGAGCCGTTGTTCAATAATTTCCGCCCTTCTTGTCTGCACCGCGAAATAGGTTTGGGCAAAGGCAATTTCTTGTTTGCGCTCTCTGAGGTTATATTTTTTGTGGTTATTAGAAGTGTCCTTAAATTTGCAAATGAAGAAAACCGTTATGGTTTTACTTAGAAAAATAAATAGATGGATACCCTAACAACTGACAATCTAAAAGCACAAAAAGAAAAACGCTCTGATACGCTGATATGGGTACTGCGCGGGCTTATTTCTGTTACTTTTCTTTTCTCCGGTTTTTCAAAAATATACCCGCATATCGAGGCTTTCGAGCATGACCTTGTCAATAAAGGCATTGCCAACTGGGCGGTGGCGCATTATTTAGCGCGGGCA
>Ga0206800_1071_pt1 | contig 15715 bp, 15 predicted proteins | sample Alteio_BWOrgCont_64_FD_152898 | JGI IMG/M metagenome (GOLD analysis project Ga0206800, IMG submission 152898) | Enriched cells from forest soil in Barre Woods Harvard Forest LTER site, Petersham, Massachusetts, United States -... | ecosystem: Environmental > Terrestrial > Soil > Temperate forest >... | reverse complement strand
ATTATATACCGTCCCATTCCAATAAACCAGGTTGGAGGTACTGCCATTATAATAATTATTATAATCGCTGGTACCAATAAAATTATTGGCATTCGAACTTTCATATAAGGCATAAAGGGAAGAACTGCCGGTAACAAAGTTGTTGTTTTCCTGGTTGTTGCCCGTATAAGTAACCCCACTCGGGTAGTTATAATAAGCCAGGCCATAAGATGACGTTGAATTAAAATTATTAAAATAGACATTATGGTAGGATGAATTGTATATAAACCCGCCGTAGGGGGAGGCAAAAAAGTTGTTCGCTATAAGGGTATTGGTGGTTTGGGACACAGTGCTGCCTGTACCAATATCGTTGTAATAGTCATACAGGTAATAATCTCCGTTAGGGCCGGTGTTTATTTTATTTTTTATTATTTGTATGCCATTATTGCAAAAATAAATAATTAAACCAAACTCTGTATTAGTAAGGGTATTACTTAATACTTTTGGCGCATCGTCATAATAAAGATAAACATTTGAGTAAACGGAACTGTCGATAAGGTTGCCCTCAATGACGAGGCCGGTAGCTTCTACCGATTGGTTGCCAAGTATATATACCCCTTCTTCATTATACTTAATGATGTTGTTTTGGATGAGGATATTGGTATCATTAAAGCCGCTATTATTACTGATAACCTGTGAACTGGAATTATACACACCATAGAACCGGCTGTTCTGGAGGGTAATATTGCTGGCGTTACCGTCTAAATATACTACATTGGAAGTGCCGCTGGCGCCTGTAGAGCGCAGGGTGATTTGTTTGAGGGTAACAAAATTGGTCCCTGCAAAATCCCAAACATAATTGTTTGAGGAATTAGCGAATTTTACGATAACCTTTGTACTGTCGTGGGCAGCGCTTTGGAAGGTGATATTGTTTACAGCGCTGGCGCCGGGAACGCTGGTCATGTAAACCTGCTCGCTGTAAGTGCCATTTGCGATATTAAAAGTAACGGGGCCGCATACCCCTACGGAATCGAGGTGGTTAACCGCCTTAGTGATGGTTTTGAAGTCGGGGTTTGTGCCACCAATACTATAGGTACCGCTCATGCAGGTATAATACTGGTACTTGGCGGTGAAAATAGCAGATGACTGACTTGCATGAAGAGTTGTAGAACCATAGACAGCCGTACTGAAATCGCCTGTAACATAGGCATTGCCAGGCGGGTCTGCGACGACATTAGTTCCTTCAGCAAAGTCTGAACCAGTCGTTGTGAAGTTTACAAAATGGCCAGAACTATTAAGTTTACCAAGAAAAAGATTGTCATCGCCAAGGCCTGCACCAATATAATTGGTGCCATTGATATTTATGGTATCTATAAAATACCCAGTAACAATGGCATCACCGAAATGATCGGTGGTTATCCCATTAGCAATAGCGTTTCCATGCCCGCCTGCTCCTATTGCCCATTTAAATGCACCATTGGTGGTATATCTTGCCACGAAAGCATCAGAAGTGCCAACAGCAGTGAGTGAAACCGAAGGATTGAAAGAGTCGGTACCCATAAAACCACCGACCACAATGGGGTCGCCGGTAAGCTGGTCAACAGTTACTTTTTCGCCAATATCGCCGTAAATACCTGAGCCAGTAGCTAAATTAGTTTGGGATTCCTTCGCCCATAAGAGGCTGCCATAAGATAGGGAATATTTAGCCAAGAACATTTGGCGGATAGTGGAAGTACGATCATATAATTTAGAAGTAGAATTTGAAAAACTGAAAGTGCCTGTATAAGAGCCGGTAACATAAAAACCGGTAGAATCTAAGGCGGCGCCATAGGCGTTATCATTGTTAGGGCTGCCCGCGATGGCTGACCAAACGAAAACACCGGAAGGGCTTAATTTGGCGGCAAATACATCCACACTGCCGTAGCCGGTGAAAGAAGTATTGCCAATTTTGCTTTGCCCGCTAAAAGTACCCGTTATATAGGCATTGCCGCCTGCGTCCACCGCTATACTTGTAGCATAATTAGCGCCGCCCCCCGTGCCCGTCTGTACTGCCCATTTCAAAGTACCAGAACTGCTATATTTTGCTACTATGATGCGTTCGCTATTGCCGGAGCCAGCTTTGAGAGTATCGGTACCAAAATAAATTACCCCGGTGTAGGAACCTGCGATAAGCACATTGCCGGAATCGTCCACAGCAATAGAATATCCTGCATCAGCATTGGGGCCGCCGGCGCTTATGGCCCAGTCCACAGCCCCAGTTGGGCTATATTTTACAATATAAATGTCCGTACCACCTGCACTGGTAAGTGTGGTACTGCCAAAAGTCGATGTTCCAGAATAATTACCTATAATATAGGAATTTCGGGCATTGTCAATTGCTATACCATATGCATTATCAGGGTTACTATTGACATCGTCTACCGCCCAGGCCCATTGAACCTGGGCGTTAATAAACCTGGGTAAAATAAATAGAGCTAAAAAAAATAGAAATCTTAAATGTGTATAATTCTTCTTCATGGCTATATAATTTAATTCGTTGTTTCGTAAAAATGTGCCGCAATATATTTAAAATATAGTATATCCTGTTTTATTATTTTTTGCAAATCTTACGCGCATAAGCTATGGCAAGGGAGCTAATACCGCCCTCTCATTTTAAAACCAGACACTCTAACGGTATTCAAACTTAGGTATTTTTTGCATTAGACAAATGGGAGGGGAGAAAGGTTTAAGGAGGAATTTTTGTAGAGACGCGATTTATCGCGTCTTGGGGAAGGAGACGCGGACGGAGACGCGATAAATCGGCGTCTCTACAGGGCGGTGGTGGTTTGAACGGAGACGCGGACGGAGACGCGGACGGAGACGCGGACGGAGACGCGGACGGAGACGCGGACGGAGACGCGATAAATCGCGTCTCTACAAAAGGGGATGGTTAAAGAAAATTTAAATATTATTACGATGTTTGTTGCCCTTTATAAATTATGAAACCTGATGACTGATTTATTTCGAGATACATACAGAATACCTTCTGCCAGATTGGATTCATGGGACTATGGGGATAATGCAGCCTATTTTGTTACCATCTGCACGGCAGAACGACAAAATTATTTTGGAGAAATTGTGGATGGAAAGATGGTGTTGCCGACAACCGGGGAGACTGCCCGTCAAATATGGTTGGAAATACCCTCCCGTTTTCCTTATGTATTATTGGATGAGTTTGTTGTAATGCCAAACCATATTCATGGAATTGTTATTATTGATAAACCGGAGGACCCTGTAGAGACGCGATTTATCGCGTCTAAATCAGACGCGGCCGGAAGTGTAATAAGGGAGGGTAAATGCGGAGGGGCAACAGGTAATAAAAATCCGATGCTGCATGAGAATTTATCAAAAATAATTCGTTGGTACAAAGGGCGGACAACATTTGAAACGAGAAAAATATTGTCCGGTTTTGATTGGCAAGCCCGGTTTCATGACCATATAATCCGCGATAATAAAGAATTTGATAACATAAGGGAATATATAATAAATAACCCGGTAAATTGGGGAAAGGATAAATTTTATACCTTGTAAGCCGGTAGAGACGCGATCTGGGATGCGGAGGGAGACGCGGACGCGGAGGGAGACGCGGAGGGAGACGCGATAAATCGGCGTCTCTACGAGGGCGGTGGTGGTTTGAACGGAGACGCGGACGGAGACGCGGACGGAGACGCGATAAATCGGCGTCTCTACAAATGCGGGGATGCTTTGACCGGAGACGCGATAAACCGGCGTCTCTACATAGATGCGAGGGCGTTGTTCAAATCTTCAATCAAAATATCGGGTTCTTCGAGGCCAATGTAGATGCGGACAAGGTTCCAGGGCAAATGTGGTTTGTTGTTGCTACCGGAACCATACAGGGCGCAAATTGGGTAAACAAGGGATTCATGGCCGCCCCACGAGCAGGCTATCAGGAAGCGTTTCAGGCTGTTGGTAAATTTTTCAGCCTGTTCTATTTTGTCCGCTTTCAATAAAATGGAAAACAGGCCGCCGCACCTTTTCATTTGTTTTTTGGCAAGGGCCAATTGGGGGTTGGTTTTTGAAAATGGATATAAAACTTTTTCTACCAGGGGGTGGTTTTCGAGGAACGCGATTATTTTTTCGGCTGATTCGGAGGTGCGCTGCATCCGTACCTGCAATGTACGGAGGCCGCGCATCATCAGCCAGGCATCGTGCGGGGAAATGATGCCGCCTAATGTTAAAAATTCGGACGAGTATATTTTTTTTACCCTTTCGGTGGTACTGCAAAGCACACCGGCCACTATATCGCTATGGCCATTGAGGTATTTAGAAGCTGAATGTACCACTATATCCACCCCTAAACTGATGGGGTTTTGGTGGAGTGGGCTGGAATAACTGTTATCAATAATGGTGGTGATATTGTGCTTTTTGGCAAGCGCAGAAACGGCTTCAAGGTCCTGAAGCTCAAAGGTCATGGTGTTTGGGCTTTCGAGATATATTACTTTTGTGGCTGGGGTAATGGCGTTGGCAAAGTTTTCAAGTTTTGTACCGTCCACAAATGTATGGGTAACATTGAAGCGGGCGAGTAAATCTTCAAGCAAAGTAGTTGTCCAGCTATACGGGTGCTGTACGCAAATAATATGGTCGCCGGCCTTGACGCAAGACAAAACGGCTGCCGAAATAGCCGCTACCCCGCTGCCGAATACGAGCGCCTCTTCGGAACCCTCAAGGGCGGCGAGTTTTTTGCGGAGAATGGTTACGGTAGGGTTGGCGCCGCGTGTATAAAAGGGGCGGTTGAACTCGTTTGGCATGGCGGCACGCATGGTTTCCACATCCCTGAAAACGAAATTGCTGCTTTGTAATATGGGGGGGCTAACGGCATTGAAGTAGTTTTCACGGTCTTCGCCGAGATGGTTTAAAATGAATGATATGTCTTTTTCCATTGCACAAAGTTAAGTTAAATTGCTAAATTGTTAAATTGTAGGGGAAGGTTATTGAGTTATTAAGATGGGAATTAGGGAAAGCCATTAAAAATTCTTTAATTTGCCGCTAAAGATATTTATTTTTATGATGCTGATAGCAGAAAGCGGTTCGACAAAAACGGAATGGGCGCTGGTGGATATTCATGGCAAGGAGGTTATGCGGTTCGAGACCTCGGGGTTTAATGTTTATATCCAGAAGCTGGAGCAAATTATGCACATCATGGACCATGAGGTTTTTAATATGATGAAAGGGAGGAGGGTTGACAATATATTTTTCTATGGCGCGTCCTGCTCGTCGGAGGAAAACGTGAACCGGATGCACGCCGCTATTTCAACTTTTTTCCCGGACGCGCACATTGAAGTGAACCATGATATATTGGCGGCCGCGCGTTCGCTTTTCGGCAATGGGCGGGGCATAGCCGCGATACTGGGAACAGGTTCTAATTCTGTGGTTTATGATGGTAAAAAAATAGTGGCCGATGTGCCATCCGTGGGGTATGTAATGGGTGATGAAGGCAGCGGGGGATACCTTGGCAAACGGCTGCTGAGGGACTATATTTACGGTATTTTGCCCGGAGGTATTTCCAGGAAATTTAAAGAGGCTTATCCTTTAACCAAAGACGAGATATTGAGCGCGATATACCGGGGCGAAAACCCTAATAAATGGCTTGCCTCCTTTAGTCCGTTTGTGAGCGCAAATATTGATGAAGGTTATTTTAAAATGATTGTAAAAGAGAGTTTTATTGATTTTTTTGAATACCATATAAAACCATATCATGATTATAAATCATGGCCACTTGCAGCAGTAGGGTCGGTAGGGTATTATTTCAGGGATATATTGGAGGTGGTATCGGAGGAATATGGATTTAAACTAACTGATGTTATTAAGAAGCCGGTGGACGGGCTGGTGAGGTTTCATTTGGGGCAATTAGGAATTAAAAATTAGGAATTGGGGGAAAGGAAAATAAACGTAGGGCTAAAGCCCTACGCTATTGAGCCTTTGCGAGATTAAGAAATGCATGTTCTTTTTTAGCTTCATCCCATAAAATGAAGCCTGCGCCTTTTTTAGCTTTTTTAATGGCAAGATGGTCAAGGAAATTTTCTAAAAAATCGCTATGTTTTTTCAAATCAATGATGGCTTTTTTAGCCCTTCCATTGGCATCCCTCTCAATTTTTACACCTGCAAGTTTTTCCATATTTATATTAACGCTGTAAATTTACAAAAGTTTCTGAAATATAAAAATAGGTAGTAATTTGCTAACAAATAATCAACCCTAATATATGCCTGAAAAAATAACAGAAAAGGACTCCGCATACAGGCATTTGGAATTGATGCCTACTGCGGATATATTGTCTAATATAAATAAAGAGGACAAAACAGTTCCGCTGGCGGTGGAGAAAGCGCTGCCACAGATAGAAAAACTTGTGGATGCCGTGCATGAAAAATTAGGGAATGGGGGAAGATTGTTTTATATCGGGTCGGGGACAAGCGGGCGGCTGGGGATTGTGGACGCGAGCGAATGCCCGCCTACATTTGGTGTTGGCTTTGATGTAGTTACAGGCATTATAGCAGGCGGCGATGCGGCTATCCGCCGGGCGCAGGAGGGGGCGGAAGATAACCTTGGCGCCGCCTGGAAGGATTTGGGGCAAGCGGGTATTTCGGCAAAGGATTTTGTGATAGGTTTATCGGCTTCGGGAACTACGCCCTATGTGGTTGGGGGATTATATTCCTGCAAGGAAAATGGCATAGCTACGGGATGTATAGTTTGCAACCCTGAAAGTGAGATAGCCGCTATTTCGGACTACCCGGTGGAGGTGGTAACCGGGCCGGAATTTGTTACGGGAAGTACACGGATGAAAGCGGGCACCGCCCAGAAAATGACGCTGAATATGGTTAGCACCGCAGTAATGATAAAACTTGGCCGCATAAAAGACAATAAAATGGTGGATATGCAGCTTACCAATAATAAACTGATAGACAGGGGCACAAAGATGCTGATGCACCTGTACGGCTGGGAATATGGGCAGGCGCATGACAGGTTAATGAAACTCGGAAGCGTGAGAAATGTTATAATTAATTACGAATTAGGAATTACGAATTAGGTATTATGGGTTTAAGTAAATAATATAAAAACACACAAATGGACTTTCTAAAAAACATATTAGGAACAAAAGAAGAAACGATAAAATCTTATGAGGACTTTTGGAATTGGTTTCAAATAAATGAAAAGTATTTTTATAAAATTGTAAAACAAAAAGGCAACATAGAGAAAGATTTTTTTGAGAAACTTTCTTCAAAACTGAATGAAGTAAAAGACGGGTTTTATTATTTAACAGGTATGTTTGATGAGAATACAGTTGAATTGATTTTTTCGGCAGAAGGGGAAATTAAAAACATTGTGTTTGTTGAAGAACTTGTCAATTCTGCACCAAAAATTGATGGTTGGAGATTTACTGCACTTAAGCCTGCATTAGAAATTGTTGACGTTAATATCACGATGCAGAGTTTCGAATTCAATAGTGAGAATATTAGTTTTTATTCCAATGACTATTCAAATTATCCAGATGAAATTGACATTACTGTTATTCATAATGATATTAACGAGACTAATAAAACTACTGTGACAAATGGCACCTATATATTTTTAGATAATTATCTTGGTGAATTAAATTTCTCCACAACTATTGATACTTTAACCATTATTAGTAAAGACAATGCCCAAAAGGAATTGATTCCAATAGAAAAATTAAAAGCCTTCTTAGATTGGAGGCAAAAAGAATTTTTTGAAAAATATGTAGGTTTAAGACATGACACGGAAAATGATAACTATTCAGGGCTTGAAGCACAACTCGAAAGTGGAAATACTTTAGTTGCTGTTATTAATACTGATTTACTCGAATGGGATAGCAAAGCCTCACATCCCTGGATTTTGAATATTGAAATTAAATACGACGGGAAAAATAATAATGGAATGCCTGATAATAAAACCTATAAATTCCTAAATAAAATCGAAAATGAGATTATGGAAGAATTAAAAGACTTCGAGGGATACTTGAATATTGGAAGACAAACCGCTGACAATTGTAGAGAGATTTACTTTGCTTGCAAAGATTTTAGAAAACCTTCCAAAGTATTGCATAAAATAGAACAAATGTATTTGGGTAAAATTGATTTAAGCTACAATATTTATAAAGATAAATATTGGCAATCGTTTAATCGGTTTACTAATACTATTTTAAATTAGAAAAGGGCATTAGTCATGCACAATATAGAACCATATTTTAACTGGCGGCATTATTATACGGCTGAAACGGACAAACATTCACCGTTTTATAAGCGACAGTATAGCGAATTTCATTTTACCAACGCGATATATGATTTTTATATCCACCCGCAATGGGATGATTTCGGGTCGGATACGTTGTATATGAAGATTTTGTTCGTGGATTATCAAAAAGGCTATGCCATTATCGAACTCATCGGGGAATGGAATGACGCCATATCAAACGACATCATGTATATTAAGAGGGAAATAGTGGACCCGATGCTGGAATTGAGCATCAATAAATTTATCCTGATTGGCGAGAATGTACTAAACTACCACTTTGACGGAGACGACTACTATGAGGAATGGTTTGGCGACGTGGAGGATGGGTGGATAGCCGGAATAAATTTTCAGGAACACGTATTGCAGGAATTCCGCAACCATAATATAGATTATTATCTTAACTTTGGCGGAGAACTGGACACAATGAATTGGCGAACAATGGAACCTGGAATGATGTTTGGGAAAGTGGAGGAAGTCCTCCAAAAAAGGTTAAATGGCTAAATTGTTAAATTGTTGAAGAAAAAAGCCTTAAATCCCCTTACGCAATAATAAACCGAAAAAGATGAGCATAAAGTCAATAAACCCGGCAACGGAGGAGGAAATATATTCTTTTGAGCAAATAAGCGAGAACGAACTGCACAAGAAACTGGGCAATGCCGATAATGCCTTTGACAGGTGGAAGGAATTTAGTTTTACACAGCGGGCAGATTTGTTGTTAGCTGCCGCTAACTACCTCGAAGCCAATAAAAAAGAACTTGGCAGGCAAATGGCGCTGGAGATGGGCAAGCCTATAAAACAGGCGGTTGCAGAAGCAGAAAAATGCGCTCTGGTTTGTAAATACTATGCTGAAAACGGAGAGAAATTTCTACAACCTGCAGAATATAAAACAAGCTATACAAAAAGCATGGCTATACCCCGCCCATTGGGAATAGTGTATGCTATAATGCCCTGGAATTTTCCGTTTTGGCAGGTATTCCGCTGTGCTGTGCCGGCAACGATGGCAGGCAATGTGGTTATGCTGAAACACGCTGAAAATGTGCCGAATTGCGCCCAATTGATAGAAACGGTTTTCCGTGAAAGCGGGTTCCCGGATGGGGTTTTTACTACATTGCTGATAGACCATGCACAATCGAATAAGGTAATAAACTACCGGGGGGTGCAGGGGGTATCGGTAACGGGCAGCGAACTGACGGGGAAAACCGTAGCCGGCCTGGCAGGAAAACAGATAAAACGTACCGTACTGGAACTGGGCGGCAGCGACCCTTTTATCGTATTAAAGGACGCCGATATTGCGAAAGCAGCATCGGTAGGCGTGGATGCGCGGATGCAGAATAACGGGCAAAGCTGCATTGCGGCCAAACGCTTTATCCTGGACAGGGAAATAGCGGATGAATTTATTGAGTTATTTATAGAAAAGGCAGAAGAACTGCATATAGGCGACCCGCTTAACGAAGAAACCGAAATGGGGCCGATGGCAAGAAAAGACCTGCGTGATGAACTTGACAGCCAGGTAAAAGCCACGGTAAAAAAGGGTGGTAAAATCCTGTCAGGCGGGGAAATACCTTTGGGCAGGGGGTGGTACTATCCGCCTACTGTGATAACTGATATTCCGAAAGATTCGGCTGCCTATAAAGAAGAATTATTCGGGCCGGTGGCGAGTATGTTTGTTGTGAGGAATGAAGAAGAAGCGATTAACCTTGCCAATGGCACAACGTTTGGGCTTGGGGCATCGCTCTGGACAAAAGATACTGACAGGGCGCAGAAACTTGCCCAAAAAATAGAGTCGGGCAGCGTGTATATCAATACGATGGTGGTATCGAACCCGGCGCTGCCTTTTGGCGGGGTGAAAAGGTCGGGCTACGGCAGGGAACTATCGGATGTAGGAATAAGGGAGTTTGTGAATGTGCAGACGGTGGTGGTTGGTTAAATCACGGATTATAACTGATTATTCTGATTACACAGATTAAAAATCGACTAAATATTGGCAAAGACAGCACTCCTTACAGGTTCTAATATAGGTGAAAGGGAAAAGTTTTTGCATTTTGCAGAAACGGAAATTGGGACTTTGGGGGTAATTCTCAGGAAATCGCATATCTATGAAAGCAGCGCCTGGGGGAAAACAGACCAGAGGGCTTTTTTGAACCAATGTATTATTTTAGAAACAGATTTGGGGCCAATGGATTTATTGCGCCAATTGAAGGAAATTGAAAAAAAAGCAGGCCGGATAAAAACCGAAAAATGGGGCGAAAGGACGTTGGATATTGATATTCTTTTTTATGACGATATGATAGTAAATACCCTGGAATTAACAATACCACACCCGTATATGGCAGAGCGGAGGTTTACCCTTGTACCCCTGGCGGAAATAGCGGGTGATTGGGTACACCCGGTTTCGGGGAAAACAGTGGCGGAGATGCTGGAAGTGTGCAGGGACGGGGGGGGCAATTAGGAATTAAAAATTAGGAATTAGGAATTGGGGAAAGGCTGAACAATCGAATAACGAACATTTGAAAAACGAATAATCGAATTTTGAAGAGGGGAAAAGAACAATTGAATATTGAAACATCTGAATAATGAATAATCGAATTTTGAAGAGGGGAAAAGAACAATCGAATATTGAATATTTGAATAATGAATAGCGAATTTTGAAGGGGAAAAGAACAGAAACGCAGGTAAATACCATTTGGAGCGTAGGGCTAAAGCCGCTACGCTATTGAGCCGCTAAACCACATGTGCTTGCGGGTGAAAACACTAACAAGGGGGAACAATAGAACCATAGAACATTTGAATAACTAATAGCGAAAAATTTAAGAAAATGTACCTCTTTTTTGATACGGAAACGACGGGATTGCCGCGAAACTATAAAGCGCCTGTAAGCGATGTAAATAATTGGCCGCGGATGGTGCAGCTTGCCTGGCTGCTGTATGATGGGAAAGGTAAGCTGGTTTCGGGTAAAAACCATATTATTAAACCGGAAGGGTTTACTATTCCGGTAGATGCTACAAAGGTTCATGGGATTTCGACGAAAAGGGCGATTGAAGAAGGTGTATTCATTCAAGATGTCCTGAATGAATTCCATGAACAAATAAGCCTTGCAAAATGCCTTGTGGCACATAATATTAGCTTTGATGAAAAAATAGCGGGGGCAGAGTTTATCAGGAATAAAATGTCAAACCCCATTGCTTCCAAAGCCAGGATATGCACTATGGAGGTTAGCACCGACTATTGCAAACTTGAAGGCCAATATGGCTATAAATGGCCGAAATTAGCTGAGCTTCATTACAAACTTTTCAATACGCATTTTGAAGAAGCGCACAATGCCGCAGTGGATATAACCGCTACCGCTAAATGCTTCTGGGAATTGAAGGAACGGGGGGTGATAAAAGGGTAAAGAATTGAACAGGCGAACATTTGAACAATTGAATTAAGAATTAGAAAAGCATATCGGGCTAAAGCCCTATGCTATTGAGCCGGCTATAACACTTACGGGAAATTCAAACCTTACTGATAAATCAGAAATACCCCGTAAATTTTTTATTGTAATTTCGTCTAAGAACTCCGTTAATTGTGGCTTTTTTGCCCTAAGCTGGTCCCATAAATTTGAGAAAATACTTGCCGACATACTTTATAATGATTTAATCTCGCTTACCAACTTCCCTAAGGTATCTTTGGCGTCGCCGAAGAGCATACGGGTTTTGGGGCTGTAGAATAGTTCGTTTTCTATGCCGGCATAGCCTTTTGCCATGCCGCGTTTCAGGACTATGATATTTTTGGCTAATTCTACTTCAAGGATGGGCATACCGAAAATAGGGCTGCTGGGGTCGTTGTGGGCAGCGGGGTTTACTACGTCATTGGCGCCGATAACAAGGACTACATCGGTATTGGCGAATTGGGCGTTGGCGTCTTCCATTTCAAGGAGTTTGTCGTACGAAACATCGGCTTCGGCGAGCAAAACATTCATGTGGCCGGGCATACGCCCCGCTACGGGGTGGATGGCGTAGGCGAATTCAACGCCATTATTTTCAAGCACCCTTTCCAGTTCGTGGCAGATATGCTGCGCCTGCGCCACCGCAAGGCCGTAACCAGGGACTATCATTACCTTTTGTGAATACATACACAATACGGCTGCATCGGAAAGGCTGATTTCTTTGATGCTGCCAGCGGCTGTGCGGGCATCGCCCTTGGCGCTGCTGCCCCCAAATGAACCAATGATAACATTGGTGAGGGAACGGTTCATGGCTTTGCACATCAATATAGTAAGGATGGTACCCGCCGAACCCACAAGGATACCGCCGGTAAGCATTGCCTGGTTATTATACATAAAGCCACCAAACGCGGCTGCCATGCCTGTAAAGGAGTTTAAAAGGGAAATGACAACAGGCATATCCGCACCACCAATGGGCATAACGAAAAGCAGGCCGTAAACCACGGACAAGCCAAGCAATGTATATAAATACATAATATTGGCCTCGCCGGTATAGCACATATAGCCTATTAAACAGAGAATAGCGCCTAATATAAGGAGGTTGAACACTTGCTGGCCGGGAAGGTTTTTGTCGCCGATTTTGCCTTCGAGCTTGCCATAAGCGATGATGCTGCCGGCAAAAGAAACAGTACCAATAAAAACGCCCGCCACCGTAATAAACATTTCGCCGCCGCTTAACATCTCGCCGGCATGGCGGGAAAACTCAACCACGCCAATAATAGCAGCACAGGCGCCGCCCATGCCGTTAAAAAAAGAAACCATTTGGGGCATGGCGGTCATTTTGATGCGCTTTGCCATGAGGGTACCGATAATGGCGCCGATAATGATACCGCCAAATATCCAGCCATAATTGCCGAGGCTTTGGCCATCTCTCTTATATAAAAATATGGTTGAGAAAATGCCGATTATCATACCCCCGGCGGCAATTAAATTGCCACGGCGGGCCGATTGGGGCTTGCTCAACATTTTGAGGCCAAGTATAAAGGTAATGGATGCTATGAGGTAAGCTATCTGCAATATTGAAATTTCCATCTGGTTAAATTGCTAAATTGTTTATTGTTAAATTGTTGGGGTTGAATTGTCAAATTGTTAAACTGTTAAATTGTTGAAGACTGTTCCGGTTTATTCTTTTAACAATTTAACAATGAAGCAATCAACAATAAATCATTTCTTTTTCTTTTGAAACATTTCGAGCATACGGTCGGTAACCACGAAGCCGCCTACTACATTGAGCGTACCGAAAACAACGGCTATAAAACCAAGTATAATAGCCAGGTAGTTATCCGGCGCGGCGCTGCCCATTACAATGATAGCGCCGATAATGACTACCCCGTGTATGGCATTTGCGCCACTCATAAGGGGGGTATGCAGTACGGCCGGTACGTTGGATATTACCTCAATCCCCAGAAATATGGAGAGGATGAGGACATATACCATCTGGATATTGGTATAAATAAAATTTAAAAAATCTTCCATGTTTAAAATTAGGTGTTAGGTGTTAGCTATTAGGTTTTAGATATTAGGTTTTAGATATTAATGTTTAGTTTACAGCGGTTTGCATAATGCCTTTTACGCGTTCGTTAATGACTTCGCCGTTGTGGGTAATGACTGTGCCTTTCAGTATATCGTCTTCAAGGTTTAGGTTTATGGCGCCTTCTTTGGTTATCATTATTTTCATGAGGTTGATGATGTTTTTTCCAAACATCTTGCTTGCATCGGCAGCCAAACCGGTGGGGAGGTTGGAATCGCCAATGATGGTAACGCCATTATGCACTATGGTTTTATTGTTCTGGGTTACTTCACAATTTCCGCCTGTGGAGGCAGCTAAGTCCACAATGACGGAACCGGGCTTCATGCCTTCTACCATTTCTTTGGTGATGAGGACGGGCGCTTTTTTGCCGGGAATTTGCGCGGTGGCTATAATTACGTCCGATTTTACGGCGTGGTCGTGTATCAGTTGCTTTTGCTTTTGTTTAAATTCTTCTGTTTGCTCAACGGCGTAACCACCGGCGGCTTTGTCGTCTTTCGCGCCTTCTACTTCTACAAACTTGCCGCCAAGGCTCATTACTTCTTCTTTCACAGCAGCGCGGACATCGAATACTTCCACTACGCCTCCGAGTTTCCGGGTGGTGGCGATGGCCTGTAAACCCGCAACGCCAGCGCCAAGAATAAGGACTTTGGCGGGTGTAATGCTACCGGCTGCCGTCATGAGCAAGGGGAAAAAGTGCGGTAAATGGGTGGCTGACAGTAATACAGCCCTGTAGCCCGCTACGGTAGCCATAGATGAAAGCACATCCATAGCCTGCGCGCGTGTAATGCGCGGGACGCTGTCGAGGCTAAGGCAGGTTATTTTTTTGTTCAGCAGTTCGGATACATAAGCATTGTTGGCCAATGGGTTAATTATAGAAACCAAAACTGCGCCGGGTTTTAGTTTATCAAGGTCGGCGGAGGAGGGCTGGTTTATCTGGAAAATAAGGTCGGAAGTGATAAGGACTTCTTCGCGGCTGGCAGACAGGACGTCCACGCTGCTGTATTGGTGGTCATTATAAAACGCCCTTTCGCCCGCGCCCTGTTCGATAATTACTTTTAGGCCCATTTTGGCGAGCGCCGCAGCGCTTTCGGGCGTGAGCGAAACCCTGTTTTCGTGAGAGGGCTCTTTGAGAATTCCGGCAGTTGTCATGCAGATTGTATTTACTGGCTATATTCAGGGAGCAAAATTAGGATATTTTTTGGGAAAAGGGAAAAAAAGGTGTTGGGTGGTTGGTGTTAGGTGTTTGTGGGCGGGAGCTGCGCTAAGGCACAAAGAAAAATCTCTCGCAAAGGCGCAAAGGCGCAAAAAAAATTTGCCACAAAGGCGCAAAGGCACAAAGAAAAAATATGCCACAGATTCACAGATTAAAGAAATTCTAAAACCGATTAAACTGATGCGCTAAAGCGCTGAAAACCTTTGCCACAAAGGCGCTAAGGCACAAAGAAAAGAGCGTTGCAAACATGAGGGTTTTGGAAATGAGGATTTGTAGCATAGGGCTAAAGCCGCTATGCTATTGAGCCGTTTGCCCCTCTTCCTTTTCATCGTCAAATTCGCCACGGCCGTAGTTGTCGCCATCATAAATTTCGTCTTCTTCGGAGATTTTTTTAGGATGGGCGGCTTCTTTTTCGGTTTCTTCGAGGTAGTTGCCATTTTCATCATTTATGCCCTGCCCATAAGGCTCGTAGCCAAGTTCTTTTTTTTCATGCCTTGACAAATCTTTCTTTTCTTCGTTATTTTCCATATTCTTGTTATTATATATGTAAAACAATGGAGGGGGTATTTGGTTTAGAAAATTGCCTGAACTCCCGAATAGAAAAAATCGGGACAAGTTATAATTTATAGGATTAATAATAAAACTGTAATTTTTTTTAGGACGAGGCAGCCTGGTTAAAATGGGCGGGACGCCCGGAGA
>Ga0206800_1070_pt1 | contig 15719 bp, 19 predicted proteins | sample Alteio_BWOrgCont_64_FD_152898 | JGI IMG/M metagenome (GOLD analysis project Ga0206800, IMG submission 152898) | Enriched cells from forest soil in Barre Woods Harvard Forest LTER site, Petersham, Massachusetts, United States -... | ecosystem: Environmental > Terrestrial > Soil > Temperate forest >... | reverse complement strand
CTTTGCCAAAACGATCTTGGAGTTCCTCAAGCAGGCGACTTTTTAAATCGGCTCCCGTGTGAATGCCGAGTCCGTGCATCTTCCTTGCGGTCACAGGGCCAATGCCGTGGAACTTGGCCACGGGGAGAGTGTCAATGAAGGCTTCGCCATCGCCAGGCATAATTCCGAATTGCCCGTTTGGTTTACGCATTCCCGAAGCCAATTTTGCGAGACACTTGTTGTAGGAAACACCTGCGGAGGCCGTTAATCCGGTGGTTTCCAGAATTTGCGCGCGAATGGCCTGCGCGGTCTTCCATGCCGTCGGAATACCCCGTCTGTTTTCAGTGACATCGAGATAGGCCTCATCGAGCGACAAAGGTTCCACAAGATCCGTGTACCCCTTAAAAATCGCCTGAATTTGTTTCGACACGGTTCGATAAACGTCGAACCGGGGAGAGGTGAATACTAAATCCGGACAGAGTCTCTTCGCCGTGAGAGATGGCATGGCCGAGCGAACCCCGAAAGAACGTGCCTCATAGCTAGCTGCAGCCACCACACCGCGCTTAGCCGCATGCCCGACAGCCACGGGTTTTCCCTTCAGTAGGGGATTATCTCGCTGCTCCACGGAAGCATAGAAAGCGTCCATATCGACATGGATAATTTTGCGAATTGTTTTCGGACTCATACCGTCATTTCATCCCGCCGTACCGGACGCAGGCTTTTTTGCGGATAAGAGAGGAATATAGCGGAAGTAATCCACCATGTCCGGTAGAATGTTCAGGTACACATACGCACTTTTGCACCTTACATATCCCATGAGAATGGAGAGTGCAGGGCACGCGTAGAAACCCTTTAAAGAACCCTGGTCCGTTAGGGAACTTCTTTAATTCCGTAGCTAATTCCACGACTCAGTAGCTGCCGGAGTCGTGGAATGCCGAGAAGTTCGAGCCCTACTTCTTAGCGGATTTCATGATCTTAGCCAGGTCGACAAGTTCCGTGAAGAATCCCTCGACGCGATCACCGAATATCCCTTCGCGCAAGGGCTTGAAGAGGTCGGGGTTCACAGGAACCTGTTCCCTCATGGTTGCCAAATAGACCTCGAGGGGAAGATGAAGGGCATGCCGTATCGGCAGCATCTTCAACTCGATGACAACCTGTCGCAATTGCTCGATGGCACGTGAACCTCCAACGCTGCCATAACTGACAAAGCCCGCCGGCTTGTTGTTCCATTCGGAGAATACCCAATCGATGGCATTCTTGAGGACGGCCGTATAGCCATGGTTGTACTCAGGAGCAATCATGATATAGCCGTCGGCCTCTCCGACTTTGGCCGCCCACTTCTTGGCGAGTTCATTGGAATAATTTCCTTTAAGCATGGCAGGGCCCATGGGCTCGTCAAAGAAAGGGAGTGGCCAGTCACGCAAGTCGACGAGTTCGGGCTGTACACCTTCCTTCTTCGCCAGTTCATCGTATATGTATCGCGCCGGCTTGTCTGCATAACGGCCTTGGCGCGTGCTGCCGATGATGATGTGGATCTTCACGGATGTTTCCATTGGAGCCTTCTTTCAAGTGTGTGATGGAATTGTGTTATGAAGAGAGTTATTTCCGCTTTTTCTTGACCTGATCGGAGAGATTCTTGAGGAGGCCCAGTAGGTATTCAGTGTTGACCGAGTAGAATACTTCCTGGGCTCTCCGCTCGTCTATTACCAGGCCGCCCCCTTTAAGAGTCTTTAAGTGCTGAGAAACAGCGGGCTGAGAGAGCCCCACTATTCGCACCAGTTCACCGACGGTCTTTCGGCCGCGCAAAAGAGCTTCTAGGATCCGGTAGCGGTTCTTGTTCCCGATGCCTTTGCCGAACTCGTTGATTTCTTTGCAGAGGTCTGTCATGGTATATATTAGCATTTGCTTATAAGCCAAGCAACCCTTGGGGCTGATAATGCATCGATCAGAGTAGGGATGTTTCAAGTTGGGGGACCGATGTCGAACACTTTGTATGACATACCGCTTACCCAGATAGACGGAAGGAAGACGAGCTTGGCCGCCTATAAGGGAAAGGTCCTGCTCATCGTTAACGTTGCTTCCAGATGCGGGCTTACGCCTCAATACGAGGGGTTGCAATGTCTCTACGCGCAGAAAAAACCTCTCGGTTTGGAGGTTCTTGGGTTTCCCGCGAATAATTTTGCGGGTCAAGAGCCGGGAACCGAAGCCGAAATTGCTGAGTTTTGCAGCCTCAATTATCAGGTGGAGTTTCCCTTATTTGAGAAGATTTCAGTCGTAGGGCCCGATCGCCACCCCCTCTACTCGGCTTTGGTAGAGGCGTATTCGAAAGCGGAAGGCACGGAGCCCATGTATGAGCTTCTTGCCAAACACGACATCCATCCGACCTCGGACACGGACGTATTGTGGAATTTTGAAAAATTCGTCCTGAACCGAGAGGGTAAGGTGATTGCCCGCTTCTCTCCTGATATCACAGCAGAGGATCCTCGGTTGACAACGATTTTGGACAGGGCGCTCTCGGAGTAAGGCTGCGTACTCTCGGCGTAGAAATCTTTTCACAATCTTGAGCCAAATCTTTGATTAGGACACCGGCCGATAAGGCCAGCTGGGGAAGATTCACAACGAGACAAATGAGGGACTGTGTCCGGAGTTTCCACTGTCCTTTAGCAAAGGCAATAAAGCGTGATTTCCTGCCAAAAATCATTTCCCGCATAGGCAAAGGGGTCTTGGGGAGTGTCGTTTCGACGTAACCTGAACCTATACTTTTTCTAATTCTGGGGCTCAAATACTACCGACGAGGAGGCTGCTGATGGCGCGGATTACGGCATTTGGGGGGTATTCTTCCATAGCGCAAACCCACAGACACTCGCCGCGTGGTATCAGGACACTCTCGGGTTGAATATTGAAGATTGGGGCGGCGCAATGATACGCGCGGAAGGTGCCGGTCCCTCCTACGGGGTATGGGCGCCCTTCAACAAGGACACCGGCTATTTCAAGCCTTCGTCACGTGAGTTCATGATCAATTTCGCTGTGGACGACCTAGATGGATTCCTTGCCGGACTTGAGGCCAAAGGCGTCGAAGTAAAAGGTCGTCAACAGATGGACGGCATGGGCAAGTTTGCATGGATACTGGATCCTGACGGAACGAAGATCGAGTTTTGGCAGCCGGAGCAATCACCTTCGAATTAGGGCACGACAACCACCCTCATTTCAACACCTCTTAGGGTTATGCCCCATACCAGTTACCATCATGCTCAAATATCTTAGGCATATGAACGAACAAGATCGAACAATTTGGTTGCTTTTCATTGTAGTCGTAATCTTGGTGGGCTGCGTAATTCCTTTTTAATCGTCCCAAGCTTCCCTGCAGGTGAGGCACGGAAGTGACTCTCTTTGTTGAGGCTTCCAAAGTTTCAGGGAATTCGATAAAAAACGACATAAAAGTGTGTCGGCTAGGATCGAAGGGGTCAACAGTTTAAAGCGGCAGAGCGCACGCATTGACGGAATCTTCCCAAAAGTTTTAAATAATTTCGACGTCGCTAAGTTCTGGGAGACCTACAATCGGCATCCCGCGAAGTTACCGTATAAGCAGGCGGAGAGGTGGTCATTACCGATGGACTACCTTGAGACCAAGAAACACATTAGCGGCTTTTGGATAGTCGACGCAACCAACATGGATGAGGTCGTCGCGTGTGAACACAAAGCCATCGGCGCCCACCGCACATCGGTTGAGATGGGCGAGTTCCTGGCAATGCCGGAGGAATAGAAACTCCAACCCCAGAAAATGGAGACGTAAATGAGAAAGCTCAAGATCATGGAACACATCTCGCTAGACGGCGTGATCCAGGCCTCCGGCGAAGACGATTTCCCCTACGCTGACTGGACCGTGCCCTATCGGACCCCCGCTGGCCGGGATGAACTCCTCGCCGCGCATGGTGGACGCTTCGATCTGCTGCTCGGACGTCGCACCTACGATATGTGGTCCGGCTTCTGGCCAAAGGCCCCGAGCAGTCCGATGGCGGACGGCCTCAATGCGGCAACAAAATATGTCGCTACCCACCGTCCGGAAAGCCTTGAGTGGGGCCCATTCGAGGGCCTTGGATCGGACCTCGTCGAGGGTGTTCGCCTCATCAAGTCGCAGGATGGCCCTGACCTTATCCTCTGGGGTAGCTCCACCCTCACATCGACGCTGCTCGAGCATGGGCTTGCGGATGAAGTCCTGCTGGTTGTCTATCCGGTTCTGTTAGGCACAGGGAAGCGCTTCTTTGCGGAGGGAACCCCTCCATGCACATTCGATCTCATCAGCACGAAAGCAATGTCAACCGGGGTCATCCTTATGACTTACAAGTTTGCCGGGCCGTTGAAGACAGGGTAGTTCGACGGGGCGATATCGTCGCTTCCCTGGTTTAGTGGGGATGGAAGTGGGCCACTTTAAAGTCGGGAGAGGGGCCACAAAGTGTTGGCAAATTTCAATGGGAACCGGTGAAGTGAAGCGAGCAGACTAAATCTCAAAGTATGTTCACCCCAAGTACGGGATCTTGGCTATTGAGGGAAGAAGAAATGCGGCCGGAGCTGACACGAAGGGACTGAAGACGGTCATTTTAAGGAAGCTGCATGGGGTAAATCGCACTCCTCCAATATTTTCTCGAGAGTTAATCCTTCATTCTCAAGCCTAGATCTCCCAGCTTTTAAGAATGGGCCTGATGACCTGTTCTCCAGAATGTTTAAAATGCATGTAGACCTATCCCACTTCTTCGCCATCGCAAAGGCATGGGAGTAGTTATCGCCTTCATTGCTTCCTAGATAAATTAGTGCAACGATGACTTCTAAACAATGGTCGGTAAGCTTCTCCAAATAGTCCCTGAGAGCCGCATAAATTGTTTCTTTTTCGTGACTGTTCAGAACGGTTTTAGGAATATCCTGAACATAAAGGTTGTTTAGAAAAAGGCGCTTTTTGTATTTGCCTTCTCCTATTTCCACCAACTCCAAAATTTCTGAAAAGACATTCCTAATTGCTTCTGGCATCCCAAATTCCCCATGTCAAGACTTAGCACAAAAAATTTTAAAAATATTTTTTGAGGTGTGTTAATTGAGATTCCCTATTTGATTCGCTTCAAAAAAAGCGAATTCGGGGAAATTGGATTGCTAGATGTCTAAGAATCGGAACCTGAAAAAATGGGTTTCATGGCAGTTTTCTTGCCTCCTTGCCGAAGTGGGTCCAGGCCTTTTCTTTCAGAGTGCGGCACGATGTCCTTTTTTGATCTTCCAAGAGTTGAAGGCGATATTGACGTTGAACTTCCATGATTCGGCGTTTGCATTCTAAAAAGTTTGCAACCCACTTTTGAAAGTCCATCTTAAGATGGCCCGAGTGGACCCTATTAGTTGATTGCTCCGGTCGGTTCTCGTATCTTGGGAAATGTCTATGGCGCCGTCACAGGGTGGACAGTAAAGGAGTTCTACCGATGAACGTTCTCTTATGGTTCCTTCAGGTTGCCCTTGCCCTCTTCTACCTAGCGGGTGGGCAATACAAGGTGTTCCACTTCGACGAACTTGTGAAGGTACCGCCGGCTGGTGCGCTTTCTCGTGGCGAATGGGGGGGCACTCGGTGTGTTCGAGATGTTGTGCGCGGTCCTACTGGTTGTACCAGCCGCCACCAAGTGGATGTCTTTCCTGATCCCGCTTGCCGCCGCCGCGCTAACGCTAGAAAGCGTTGCTCTCGCTTTCTGGTTCGCGCGGTATTCGCTCGCATTACGTCCTACCAACCCATTGATCTTCGTTGTCGCCGGAGGGTTGTTGGCAGCATTCGTGGCCTACGGTCGGTACGCGCTGAGGCCATTCCACTGATGCTCCGTTCTCGCACGCGAACTTCCGTTTAGTACACCACCTTTATACCGACAAAACGGAAGATCTGATAATCAATGCGGTTGATTTATAATCAGGACTGCAAGAACCTGTAGTTCCTCAGCGTTTAAATCTGATACAGCCTCGAAGGCCAGGTGGTTCTGCCGCCAGACAATAAGATTATAGCCGCGGATGGAAAGGCGCTTCGGGCCGGAATCGGACTTAGGAGTGGGCATTACGAACACATTGATAATGTGTTTGGCGCGCCGATAGGAGAGTGCAGCTACAGTTTGATGCCCGACATAATCCAGTCGGCCACCCAGTAACGGATAACCCTGTGGGGTAAAATCATAGACCGGGGGAGAAAAATCCAGCTTTCCCGCGAACCAAGGCTTCACAGTGTGCTGATCGGAAGAGACCACATCCATCAAATGTTCGGCCATTAGTGAGCGAACGTGACTGGAAACCACTTCATCGTCCACCCGATCTTCTTGGGTTGGGGCGAAGATGTAAATCAACACTGCTGCTGCCAGCGCCGCTGTTGAAAACGCAGGTATCCGCCATCGCCTCCACGCCCTGGAAATCCGCGGCGTGAAAGCGGCAGGTGATTGCTTTGGCAACCGCGACAGGATAATCTGCTGGAGTCCTTCCGGGGCCTCGTAATAAGGCAGGGCTGTGCGAAGACCTTGGCGCAAGGTCGCCATTTCCACATAACTTGCTTTGCAGTCGGCGCAGCGGTCGAGATGGGCACGCACACCAGCGGATACCGTTGTGTCAAGCTCGTTATCCAGATAGGCGTGCAACCACCCGGTACATTCGGTGCAGGTCATTTCATTCATGATAAGCCCGCAGTTTTATTTTCAACATGTCCCGTCCGCGTGCTAGCCGGGACATCACCGTGCCGATAGGGACATCGGTTACCGCCGCGATTTCTTTATAGGACATTTCTTCCAGTTCCTTGAGCACAATCACCTCCCGGAACGCCTCGGGCAACGACTCCAAGGCCAGCTGGAGGGCTTGTTTTTCCTGCATGCGAACAGCCCATGCTTCGGGTGTATCGGGATGTCCCAGCTGGGCCTTATCCCTCTCGCTTAGTGCTTCTTCATCTTCAATATCCACAAAACGTCTGCCGGATGATTCTTTTAGCCAGGTGTAGCTTTGGTTGCGCACGATGGCAAGGAGCCATGCCCGCGCATTGCCCTCCGCGAATCGGTGTAGTGAATTGAAGGCGCGCAAGGAGCTTTCCTGCACCACGTCCTGAGCCGCATTATGATTTCGGGTCAACCAGCGGGCAAGATTGTAAGCGGCATCCAAATGTGGCAGAAACAGTCGCTCGAAACGACTCACATCATTCTTGTTCTGCATTCGGGACAATATTATAACCTCGGTTGGCTCAGATTTATTCCCCTGAAAATTTTTTTTGAAAAGTCGGGAATAAAAAGCAGCCCAGGCGGGTTACACATATGGATGGAGTCATTGAACCTTAATTGAGGGAGCTTTTTATGGCGTACAATGCATTCGGGCGAGACGGGAAGAGGGAAAATCCGGAAAACTTGGAGGATCCGCGCCGTAGGGAATTCCTTAAATGCTCGGCATGGGCCGGCGCTGGCGTCTTGTGGATGATTAGTGGCGGAATTCCGCGTGCTTTCGCTTTAGGCGACTCCACGAAAGTGCCCGATACAGCCCTGCTAACCGGAAATTTTCACTTCGTGCAAATCAGTGACACTCATATCGGCTTTAATAAGGAGGCCAATCCCGATCCCATCAAAACGCTGCAGCTTGCGATAGGCAAAGTCAACGCCCTGCCGAAAGCCCCCTCGTTGATACTGCACACGGGCGACATCACACACTTGTCCAAGCCGGAGTCGTTCGACACAGCTGCGCAATTGCTAAAAGGCCTACCTTCGCAGATACATTACGTTCCGGGCGAGCATGACATCCTCGATGAAGGCGGCGGCAAGCTCTATCTCGATCGCTACGGAAAGGGCACTTTCGGCAACGGATGGTATAGCTTCGACGATCATGGAGTACACTTCATAGCGCTCGTGAACGTCTTTAATTTTCAGGCAGGGCATGAGGCCTCTCTCGGAGCCGATCAGCTAAAATGGCTCGCGGAGGATCTTCGTTCCGTACAGCAAAGCACACCCATTGTAGTGTTTGCGCATATACCGCTTTGGACAGTTTACCAGCCATGGGGTTGGGGCACGGAGGACGGAGATCAAGCGATTGCACTGCTTCGAAAATTCGGCTCGGTAACTATCCTAAACGGCCATATCCACCAGGTGATTCAGAAGGTTGAAGGCAACATCACTTTCCATACCGCCCGGGGAACTGCGTATCCGCAACCCGCTCCTGGAGCCGCGCCCTCGCCAGGTCCCATGACGGTGGCTGTCGATCGTTTACGAAGTTATCTCGGCATTACGGACGTCAAAGCCGTCCAGGGAGATCACCCTCTTGCGCTGATCGATTCCACCTTGGATTCATGAGTATAAAAAAAGGAGGTTTTTCATGGAGAAGAAGCAATACGGACTCGCATTAGGCCTGGTTTTTTTAATCGGATCAACGTGGGCAAAGGACATCCGGATCGAAATCAGGAACCATCTCTTCATACCCGCGAAGGTGACTGTTAGGACGGGTACCACCGTTACTTGGACGAATCAGGATGAAGATCCTCATACCGTGATGGAGAAAAACGGCAAGTTCCGCTCAGCTGCCCTCGATACGCAGGACAGTTTTTCTTTCCTTTTCACGCGCCCGGGTACCTACGCCTACTTTTGCACCCTGCATCCCATGATGGTGGGAAGTATAAGGGTCTTAGGTAAAAAGCCTTCAAGGAAACGCGGCTCATAGGTCCATGTCTTTAATTTCAATAATTCACTTAACAATATGAGTGACGATAGAGTTGGGCAGTTTTTTGAGATATGGAATTCTTCCGTCGGGCAGTCTCCACCTGTTGCCACAGAATTCGGGGATACTTTCACGTACTCCATATTGAATTTCCCTCGGTTTAGCGGGCCTAGAAGTGGGTGGGGAGAAGAATGCTTTAAAAGTGCGGACATTTTTCAATGGAAACCGGTGAAGTGAATGTAAGCCTCAAACTATACTCACCCTTATGGTAGAGGGTGGTATTCGTTATGAGAGGTGGAGGTTAGGGTCTTAGCGGATTCAACCCCTAGCGAATTCAAGCAAAACAAATAGAAAGTGGTGCACCGGCCTGGGATCGAACCAGGGACCAACGGTTTAGAAAACCGCTGCTCTATCCACTGAGCTACCGGTGCAAGGGGCTTCCAAGGTAGAATTGGCTTGGGGTTTCGTCCGTCATTTGCACCCAGTCGCATTGCTAACTTTTGTAAAAAGGAGCCGCATTAAAATTTCCCCGGCTTGAGGAGTCCTATCATGAAGTTTGGTACCCCCGATTTAGTCTTCCTACTGGCAACAGTTCTAATCATGTATTTCCTCTTTTTCCTGCCTCAACGCCGTAAGCAGCAGGCTTTGAACAAAATGATGAGCTCTCTAAAAAGAGGAGACAAGGTTCTGACCAATTCCGGCATATATGGTGAAATTTACGCGGTTCGGGAAAACGTCATTACGCTTGAATTTCATGGCGGAACTCGTATTGATTTCGATAAGAGCGCCATTTCGCAGGTGGTGGTCGATAAAAAAGAGGATAAAACCTAAAGATGGGTCGAGGAATGACGGTTTCCAGCCTTCCTATTCTCGTGTACGGTAACCCCGTTTTGCGCAGGCGCGCCAAACCGGTTACCTCCATTAGTCCGGGGTTGAAGCACCTGGCAGATGACATGCTTGAGTCCATGTACGAATCCAACGGCATAGGGCTGGCGGCTCCTCAAATAGGGGAGTCTCTACGGCTTATCGTGGTCGATGTTTCAGGCGGGGAAGGCAAGCAAAAGCAGCCTTATGTGATGTTCAATCCCACTCTGCTTGCCTCACGAGGCAAAATGGTGGCGGAGGAAGGCTGCCTTTCCGTGCCGGAAGTTTGGGCCGATGTGGTTCGTCCGGAAATCATCACAGTGCAGGCGTTGGATCGGGAAGGAAAACCCTTTGAACTCAAGAACATTGATGGTCTTTTAGCGCGTTGTATCCAGCATGAAATCGATCACCTTGAAGGCGTCTTGTTTGTGGACAAAATTTCGGCGACGGATCGTGTGTTCAACGAAGCAAAGTTGAAAAAGATGGTTCGCCAGAATCGATGAAGTTACAGCCGAAGCTATCGACTTCAAAATTCTTCTTCCTCAGTTTTTTAATCGGCGCATTTTGTTTGGTACAGGCAGGGCCGCCTTTCCCGGAGGTATGGAATCCGAATCCTCTGAAGTATCCCTACGTCGTGAATGAATCCTTGTATTTGACGGCGAGCCCGCGCCAAGCGAAACCCGCAGCCTCCCTTCTCACGTCCCTTTCCAAAAAAATTGCAGAAGTCTTCACACGCACTTTTCCGCTGCCTCCTTCGGGTCGAGGGCCCATCCGTGTTTTACTTCAGGAGGGGGACGAGAAATTGGTGCTTTCCGCACCGTCGGGAGCCGATCTGCAGTGCTTTCGCTCCGCTGGAAGCATGAGCCGGGAACGTTTCTTTCCTGGAACGATACAGATTGAATTGAAACGCGGGGAGTTTAGGGTTTCAGGATCCAAAGGGCATGCGTTTTCCGGTAAAGCCATCGGACTTCGCTTCGTCACGCAGGATAGTACGGTTCCCCTGAAACTGAACGGAAAGGCATATCGCGGAACCCTGGAGTTTTATCCGGATGATGGAAGCATCCAGAGCATCAACGTGCTTCCCCTCGAGGACTATCTACGTGGTGTGGTGCCTTTGGAAATGGGACATCGCAGTGAACAGGAACTGGAAGCGCTTAAGGCCCAGGCCGTGGCGGCGCGCACCTATGCGTTGAAATTCATGCTGACACACGACAGCTCCAATTTCGACATCCGTGGGTCAATTGAGGATCAAGTGTATGGGGGCGTCGGCGCGGAATACCTGTTGAGTGATCAGGCCATTCGCGAAACCAAGGGACGGGTACTGCTTTATGCCGACACGCTTGCCATGTGTTATTACCACAGCACCTGTGGAGGCATGACAGCATCCCGGAATGAAGTCTGGGGGGGCGCGGTCATTCCCTATCTTGTGACCACATCCGATCGCGATCCCTCCGGAAAACCCTGGTGCCAGGCATCGCACTATATGCAGTGGTCTGAGTCCTGGAGCCTGGCGGAATTGACGGATATCTTGCGTAACAATCTTGAGAACGCTGGAGTTCGTGCACCTGCGTTTCGACGATTAAAGGATTTCAGAGTGAAAAGCCGCTTTGCCGACGGACGAGTCAATGTATTGGAAGTGAAGACGGATCGAGGAGCCTTTGAATTGCATGGAGACAAGATTCGCGTTGCCCTGAAGACCGCCACGGGGCGTATGCTTGAGAGCGCGCGCTTCGACATCGTGGTCCAAGAAGACCGCGTCATTGCGCGTGGGAATGGTTATGGGCATGGGGTGGGAATGTGTCAGATGGGAGCTCTGGGCCGCGCGGTGGCGGGCCAGAGCTTTCGCGAAATTTTGGCCGCGTATTATCCGGGCACCGTGCTGGCATTGGCGAAATGACAGCACGGTAAAATCAGGCCCATCTTACGAACGACCCGGGCTTGGGCCTAAGCTGCGTGCGACCCGTCGCAAAAGGGTTTGTTGCTCGATCGGCCGCACCGGCACAACGTCACGCGGTTACGCACTTCATATGGGTGACCGTCTGCACCGGTTACCGGAATGCCTCCGCGTATCCATAACGGGCCGCTTACCTTTTTTGCCGTGTCTTCGACCAGGCCGATGGAAGGTTCCAAGGACGGTTCGATTTCCTGACCCGTTTTGCGATCCACCACCACCAGTCGGCCGCTGGGACAGTGGCCCGCTTCATGTTCGACCAGTTTACGTGCATTCGCGTGATCGGTTCGTTCGATGAGGTTCCACACTTGTCCATGGGGATCGCAGAAGCGGGCAAAAGCGCACAGTGATTCCGCATCTTTCAGCACTAAGGTCGGACCTTCAATTTCCCCAGCCTGTTCCGCATAGGGCTCGCGTGTAGCAGTCTCGGAACCGTCGAAATTGACTTTCTGGTGCGACCCGTCGCAAAAGGGTTTGTTTCCAGATTGGCCACAACGACAGAGCGCGAAAGCCGACGCATGCGAGAAATGCTTGCCCTCAAGCCACTCCATGGACTCACCCTTTTCGTTGGTGACAATATGCTGCTCGGCGACGGGTACGTCACCGCTCACCAGATAAGGCCCGTTTCGTGTGATTTTAATCTGGAATTCTTTGGTGTTTTTCATGTTCTGGTCATCCATTTCGGTGTTGGAATGTTCAGACTTCAAGATACGGAACCATCCGTTTAGCTTAAATCTTAAACAAAACCCCCCTCATGTCCCCAGGGTCTTACTGACCAGGGTTTGAGCTTCCTTCAAAAGGCGGTCCAAATGGTCCCGTCCGCGAAAACTCTCCGCGTAAATCTTATAGATATCCTCGGTCCCCGATGGCCGGGCCGCAAACCATCCGTTTTCCGTCACTACCTTCAGACCTCCGATGTCCGCGTCATTGCCGGGCGCCTTGGTGAGGACGCTGTGGATCTTTTCTCCGGCCAGTTCGGTGAAGGTGACCTGCTCGGTTGAGAGTTTGGCCAACAGTTCTTTTTGTTTCGGAGTGGCGGGAGCCTCCACTCGATCATAAACGGGTTCGCCGAACCCTTGTGTAAGTTCCCGGTAGATTTCACCCGGATCGCGATCCATGCGCGCCATGATTTCTGCCGCGAGCAGGGCAGGAATGAATCCGTCCTTATCCGTTGTCCAAACAGTTCCGTCCATTCGGGAGAAAGACGCTCCGGCGCTCTCCTCCCCGCCAAAACCCAGCGTGCCTTCATGCAACCCCTTCACAAACCATTTGAAGCCCACCGGAGTTTCATAGAGTCTTCGCCCCAGTTTCACCGCGATCCGATCAATCAGCTGGCTGCTCACCACCGTCTTGCCGATTGCGGCACTCTTGTGCCACTGGGGCCGATGTTGAAAAAGGTAGGAGACGACGACCGAAAGAAAATGGTTGGGGGGCAGCAGTCCAGCGCTGGAGGTGACAATCCCGTGCCTATCGTGGTCGGTGTCGCAGGCGAAGGAGAGGTCGAAGCGATCCTTCATGTCAATCAGGCGCTGCATCGCGTAAGGTGAGGAGGGATCCATGCGGATTTGCCCGTCCCAATCTACGGTCATGAAACGGAAAGTCGGATCGACGATTTCATTCACGACGGTCAGGTTCAAGCCGTAGCGCTCCGCTATCGGTCCCCAGTAGTGAACGCCGGCTCCCCCGAGAGGATCCACTCCCAGGCGCAGGCCCGACCCGCGAATAACCTCCATGTCAATGACGTTGCCGAGATCAGAGACATACGCAGTGCGATAGTCGTGCAGGCGGGTCGAAGAGACACGAAGCGCCCTCTCGAACGGAATCCGGAGGACATCCTTGAGGCCTGTTTCAAGGGAGGCGTTTGCTTTTTTCTCGATCCAGCCGGTAATGCCACTGTCCGCTGGACCCCCGTGGGGAGGGTTGTATTTAAAACCGCCGTCCTGCGGGGGATTGTGAGAAGGGGTGATGACAATGCCATCGGCAAACCCGGAGGTGCGCCCGCGGTTATAGGTGAGGATGGCATGGGAAATTACCGGCGTAGGCGTATAGGCATCTCCCTCCGAAATCCGCACCTCCACGCCGTTGGCCGCCAACACTTCCAGGGCAGTTGTGAAAGCCGGAACTGAAAGCGCATGTGTGTCCATGCCGAGAAACAGCGGACCATCGATGTTCTGCTGTTTCCGGTACACACAGATGGCTTGAGTGATGGCGAGGATGTGTCTTTCATTGAAGGCGGTCTTGAACGCCGAACCCCGATGACCGGACGTTCCGAACCCCACGCGTTGTTCCGGCACGGAAGGATCGGGAATTTGTGCAAAGTAGGCGGTGATGAGTTTGGGAACGTCGACCAGTATTTCCCAGGGAGCTGGTTTTCCTGCGAGGGGGCTTATTTTCATTCTGCTCCTATTCCTTATCCATTTCCATCTGCCTTAAATAGTTCCCTTGAACGGCGAATCCATTGCATTGGGCCCGGTGGAGAAGGGCCGCTTGAGCCTCCGGAACATTCTTTTGAAGTCCCTTCCAGATTTTCATGGCCGAGTCCTGCAACGCCCTCCCGAAGGAAAAGCTCACCTTCCAAGGAAACTTGCCCGTCTGGCTAAGGGCACAGATGGCGTTTAAATGTTCGGTGGCCTCCAATTCGGTTTGACCTCCCGATAGAAACACGATACCGGGAACTTCGGCAGGCACGATACGCCGGAAGCAGCGAAGTGTTTCTTCAGCCACCTCCGCAACGTCCGCCTGTCGCGGACACTCCTTGCCCGACACCACCATCCCCGTCTTGAGCAGCATTTGCTCCAATATAATGCGATGTTCGGACAAGGCTTCAAAGACTCTCTTCAAGGTGAAAGTCATGACTTCTTCGCAACGTGCGAGAGTGTGATTGCCATCCATCAACACTTCGGGCTCCACAATCGGCACCAATCCCGCCTCCTGACTCATGGCTGCAAAAAGCGCCAAAATGCGCGCATTTGCCTCGATGCAGATCTGGGTAGGCAGCTGCTTGTCTATCGCAATGACGGCGCGCCATTTGGTAAACCGCGCTCCGAGCTCTCGATACTCCTCCAGTCGTTTGCCCAGCCCATCCAGACCCTGGGTGATTTTTTCGCCCGGGAAGCCTGAGAGGGCCACTGTTCCTCCGTCCACTTTGATGCCTGGAACCATCCCTTGTTTCATCAGGAGCTCGGGCATGGGAGTTCCACTTCGAGTCCTTTGGCGCAAGGTTTCATCGAAGAGGATGACTCCGCTAATGGATTCGTTCAAGTCCGGAGTTGTGAAGAGCATTTCACGGTAGTCCCGGCGGGATTCTTCCGTGGAGGAAAGCGGCAAGGTGGCGAATCTTTTTTCAATGGTGGGAAGACTTTCGTCCGCCGCGAGAAGTCCTTTCCCGTCGGCGAGAAGATCTTGGATCGTCAGGTTCATGTCCTGCATGGTCATCCTTTCCGAGAGCGCGTTTCACACCGCAGGCGTGTCCATCGTATCCCACTTCCAATTGCGGATTTCCGGCATATCCTGGCCGTGTTTGCCAATGTATAGCTTGTGCTCAACCAGCTTGTCCTTGAGCTGCTGTTTCAGGTAAATACCCTTTTCACCCGTCTGCGGCAAGCGCTCGATGGCGTCCATCACCAAGTGGAAACGATCCAGATCGTTCAATACCGTCATGTCGAAGGGTGTGGTGATGGTGCCCTCCTCTTTATAGCCACGCACATGCAGGTTCCTGTGGTTGGTACGGCGATAGGTCAAGCGGTGGATGAGCCAGGGATAGGCATGGAAGGCGAAAATGACCGGTTTGTTTGCAGTGAAAAGATCGTCAAAATCCATGTCGCTCAACCCGTGTGGATGCTCGGTACAGGGCTGCAGCTTCATCAAATCCACGACATTGACCACACGTATCCTCAGCTCAGGAAGGTGCTTGCGCAGAATGGAGACGGCTGCGAGCGTCTCCAGCGTGGGGACATCCCCACAGCAAGCCATGACCACATCCGGTTCGGCGTCCTGATCATTGCTCGCCCACTGCCAGATGCCAATGCCCTCTGTGCAATGCGCGACGGCGGCGTCCATGGTCAGCCACTGCGGTGCAGGATGTTTGCCTGCAATGACGACGTTCACGTAATGGCGGCTGCGAAGGCAATGATCCATCACGGACAACAGGCAGTTCGCATCCGGTGGAAGATAGACCCGCACAATCTCTGCCTTTTTATTCACGACATGATCGATGAAGCCGGGATCTTGATGGGTAAAG
>Ga0206800_1068_pt1 | contig 15857 bp, 13 predicted proteins | sample Alteio_BWOrgCont_64_FD_152898 | JGI IMG/M metagenome (GOLD analysis project Ga0206800, IMG submission 152898) | Enriched cells from forest soil in Barre Woods Harvard Forest LTER site, Petersham, Massachusetts, United States -... | ecosystem: Environmental > Terrestrial > Soil > Temperate forest >... | reverse complement strand
TGATAAGCAGTATTAGAACTAAAAAATGAGCGAAACAAACGAAGAAATTAACAGCGAAATAATCGCAGAAAACAATTATACCGCAGATAGCATCCAGGTACTTGAGGGCCTTGAAGCCGTGCGGAAACGCCCGGCCATGTATATTGGCGACGTAGGCGCACGGGGGCTGCACCACTTAGTGTATGAAGTTGTGGATAATTCCATTGACGAGGCGCTGGCCGGCTATTGCGACACCATCGATGTCTTTATCCATGAGGATAATTCCATTACCGTAAAAGACAATGGGCGGGGCATACCTGTGGGCATCATGAAGAAAGAACAAAAATCGGCGCTGGAAGTGGTAATGACGGTACTCCATGCCGGTGGAAAATTCGACAAGGATTCTTATAAGGTTTCCGGCGGCCTCCACGGTGTAGGGGTTAGCTGCGTAAACGCACTATCTACAAACCTGTTGGCGGAAGTATATATCGATGGCAAAAAGTACCAGCAGGAATTTGAATGTGGCAAACCCATGTACCCTGTAAAGGAAGTGGGCATATCGGATATTAGGGGAACTACTATAACCTTTAAGCCGGATGGTTCTATTTTCAATGTTACAGTTTACAAATATGATACACTGGCTGCCCGCCTCCGTGAGCTGGCCTTCCTTAACCGGAAAGTAAAACTGACCCTGACAGACGAAAGGGAAAAGGACGCGGAAGGCAACTACCGTACCGATGTATTTTATTCGGAAGGCGGGTTGAAAGAGTTTGTGAAATTTCTTGACGGTTCACGTGTACCGCTAATACCGGAACCGATTTGTTTTGAAGGCGAAAAAGGCGCCGTACCAGTGGATGTAGCGTTTCAATATACCGATACATACAGCGAAAATGTACACTCGTATGTAAACAATATCAATACTATAGAAGGCGGCACGCACGTTGCCGGTTTCCGCACCGCCCTAACGCGGGTACTGAAGGGATATGCCGAAAAAGAGGGTTTTCTGAAGAACGTAAAATTTGAAATTAGCGGCGACGACTTCCGCGAAGGGCTTACAGCCGTTATTTCAGTAAAGGTAATGGAACCGCAATTTGAAGGGCAAACCAAAACCAAACTTGGGAACAATGAAGTTTCGGGCGCTGTAAATACAATAGTAGGCGACCTGCTGACCCACTACCTGGAGGAACACCCGCGCGAAGCGAAAACGATAATGAATAAGGTAATCCTATCGGCCACAGCCCGTCATGCAGCCAGGAAAGCAAGGGAAATGGTACAGAGGAAAGGCGTGATGAGCTCGACTGGGTTGCCAGGAAAGCTGGCCGACTGCTCGAGCACCGACCCGGCAGCCTGCGAAATATACCTGGTGGAAGGGGATTCGGCAGGTGGCACTGCCAAGCAAGGCCGCGACCGTAAATTCCAGGCGATATTGCCCCTCCGCGGTAAAATACTAAACGTGGAAAAAGCGATAGAGCATAAGATTTATGAGAACGAGGAAATAAAAAATATGTTCACGGCGCTGGGCGTAAGCATCGGTACCGAAGAAGACGATAAAGCGCTGAACCTAAATAAGCTACGCTACCACAAAATTATCATCATGACGGATGCGGATGTGGACGGTTCGCACATACGTACTTTGATACTTACCCTTTTTTACAGATATATGAAATCGCTGCTGGAAAACGGGCATATCTTTATAGCGCAACCACCCCTGTACCAGGTAAAAAAAGGCAAAGAAGAACTCTATGTATTTACCGAAGAACAACGGATAGAAGCCGTAGAAAAACTTGGCGAGGGCAAAGAAGGCTCTGTAAATATTCAGCGGTATAAGGGCCTCGGTGAAATGAATGCCGAGCAGCTTTGGAAAACGACCATGGACCCGGAATTCCGCACCCTGAAACAAGTTACCATAGAAAGCGCCGCGGAGGCCGACCATATATTCTCGATGCTAATGGGGGATGAAGTGCCGCCCCGCCGCGACTTTATAGAACAAAATTCGAGGTATGCGAAGATTGATGCGTAGGGAAGCCGTAAGCCGTAAGTTTGGCAGTCGCAAGTCGTGGAAAGGTTCGCAATACTTGTTATAACAATACTGGCTTAAATTTTGGTATGAAAACCAGTACCCGCATTTATTGTCTTAAAATTTTATAGTTTTGCAAACTATGAAGGGGATTACTATTTTCTTTGCATTTTTTCTGATGGCGAGGCTATATGGCCAGTCAGAAAACTATACCCCCCTTCAGGTGGATGATAATGGCGCGAAAGCCCTTTCCGAAGTTATTACAAGGTCTTATAAATCAATACTTCCCCCTGATGTAAAAACGGGAATAAACAAAACCCAGCTTTACCGCGATTGCGACCTTGAACTGAAGGATATTTTCAGGCGGGGCAATGTGCTTTACGGCGATACCCTTAGTAACTATGTCGCCTCGGTGGCCCTTAAACTTTCGGCGCTGCGGCCTGTTTTGAAAGGCGCCTACCATATATATATACTCAAAACCACCGAACCCAATGCGTTTTCCTATCCCGATGGTTCTATACTTGTTACGATGGGTTTGCTGGCGCGGCTGCGTTCGGAATCGCAACTGGCATTTGTGCTTGGCCACGAAATGGGCCACCTTTTAAAAAAACATGGCGAGAAGGAATTTGAAAAGGAATACAACCTTGAAAAAGATTTCAAAATGGCGACTATTGGCAACGATAACTCATTCAGGGTACTGATGCACTATAGCCAGGAATACGAAATGGAAGCGGACGCTGTTGGCGTGGAACTTATGGCCGGGGCAGGGTATAACCCAAATGAATCAATAAAAGCCCAAAGCATTATAGAAAAAGATGATACTTTTGAGAATTATGTTAAAATAGACCTGAAAAAGTATTTTAACAGCCCCGATTTTAATATTGACAGTATTAAAAAAACCTCCTCTTCCGATTCGCGTGTCAGTGTGTTCTCGCACCAGGTTGATTTTTCGACAGACGGGCCGGATGATAAACATTCTACCCACCCCGACCTTGATAAACGCCTGATAGCCATGAAGGAAATTATTTCCAATATGCAGGGCACAATACCGCAACCGGTGCAGGACTCAACCACCTATACCCATATCAGGTATATTGCTAAAATGGAGGATATTCAAATAGCCTTTAATGAAGGGGACTATACCGAAAGCCTTTACCTCAGCCTTCACGCCCTGGACCAGAACCCTAAAAATAAGTACCTGTACCTGATGGTGGCCCGAAATATATTATGGCTTGCCAACTATGAAGAAAATGATGTGCTAAACGAAGCCATAAAAGGGCAGAACAATATGTATGGAAGGCACTATAAGGAAGTGGAAAAGTTTATTGAAAGCCTATCCCCCACTGATTTTAAAAAGCTGGCATACAGCTATATAAAAAGCCACTACCAGGCAGGCGGCAAAGATGAGGAACTGGCATTTTATATGGCCTATATCGCTGAGTTTTACCTGGGGCCGGGGATTTCCAATTTTTATTATACCCAATACCTGAAAACATTCCCGCAGGGGAAATATGCCAGTTTTGCAGGCAGTAAACTTCAATAAAAAAAGATTCAAGGTAATAGGACATTTGAATAACGAATTAAGAAATAAAGTAAGAAAACGAATAAAGGAAATACTGAAGATGGAAAAAAATAACCACAGAGTACACAGAGGCCACAGAGGGGTATTTTAGTGTTCCCTGCGCCATTAAAGGTTAGAATATGTGTTTTTAGATGTTTTCTAAAGCAAAAAAGAATAATGCCGCTTAATTTATCATTGTTTAACCGTATTGCCCAGGTATAAAGAAAAGAAGTAACTGAAAATGATTAGAAACATACAAAGGGTTTTATTGCTATTGCTTTTGTCGTATTTATCGGGCTGCGCTGTGCAGGTGGTGGAAAGGAGCGCCGATATAAAGCCAACAAAAAGCACCTTCAAAAAGATAGTAGTGCTAAAACCTGATTTCTATAAGATTGAAAAAGGGAAAAATGATATTTATAAAAACGAGAAGGCGATAAAATTAGAAAAAAGGCTGGTTAATTCATTCAAAAGGGCGGCAGGCAGGAATAATGTTTCGATAGTGGTACCGGGCATTGACGACACTATGGACGCCGAATATTTCAATAAGGTCGATAGGCTGGAAAAGGAAATGACCCTGACGAGCTATATTTTAAGTTTGAACAATAAAAATGAAAAACTAAATAAGCCCGTAAAAGAGCCCCTGGCAACTAACCTTATCTTGTCGCCGGACCTGCAAAGCCTGCAAATGAAATATGGGACGCCATATTTTTTATATACCATAGTGGTGGATGAAGACGGGCTTTTTGTAGTATCGGTACTGGCTGATGTATCGACCGGTAAAATTATTTACAGGGAGCTAAAAGGCGTATTGCCAATGAAAGCCAAAGGGGCAAACCTGGATATGCTTGTTTTTGATAGTTTTAACGAATTGCTAAGCTGGAAATGAAAAAACTATTTTTGATTGTATTTATTGGTTTGACGGTGCAAAGCGCAAACGCACAATTAGCGGCATGGCTGACCGACAGAGCGCTTATTAAAACAGATTTAATGGACGGCCTTGCTGGCAATGCTTATAACGGTGAAATTGAATTCAGGCTTACCAGGCATTTTAGCCTTAGCGGTGGGTATTATGATGGCAGCAGGCAGTATTCACAAAGCGCTGCCAATGGTAAGTATGATGGGTTTGAATATGAAACTGTTGGTTTACCTGATAAGGGAATCATCAATAACAGATATGCTTTCCTTTCATTGCGGTATTATCCAAACAAAATAATGAAAGCGCCCTTTGGCTTGTATTATGGCCTTAGTTTAGGAATGGGCAAGGCTGATTTTCAGGGAGAATTCAGTTCCTACTTATTTGATAACAGCCTGTCGCCAAGCTATAGCCTTCCGATAATGACAGGCCCTGTAGTAAGTTATTCCTATCTGGGTGCGCCTTTTTTAAAAATTAGGGGTGGCATAGGGTATCAACGGCTGTTGTGGCAAAGGTTTTATTATGATGCGGGCTTTAGCATAGATTATAACCAGTTTTCTGCCGATAATAACCAGGATGCAACTATAATTTCCGGCCTCGCAGGAAGATATGGTTTAGGTATTTTTGATATTACAAATGGAAATTCAACCGCGAACGTTGCCTTTTATATTGAAGCAAAAATTGGTTATATGCTATATTAACGATATGAAGATATACTTTAAATATTGTTTCTTTTTTATTGTTGTTTTCTTAGCAGGGTGCAAAAAAAGCGAAATTGAGCATATACCTGTACTTATTTGCCATCATGAATTTGTTCTTTCTGCAGATGCTTATGGCGATAATGTTTTTGATGACAGGTTTTTTAGTTTTAACGGCATTGTTACCGATGCAATTGATTTACATGATGGCACCAATCCGGCGAGGATATCACCGCAACTAATAAACCTGGCTTATGCCAGTAATGGTTTTCTAACAACGCCAGCCAGTAATGACGCGGCAAACTGGTTCACCTACAGCCCTCCCGGCTACTATGATGTGGGCTTATGGCCGGTACGTAATTACGGCCTTTTTGCTACAACTAATTTGAACGAAAACAACTTTGATACTTTAATAGATATAACATCGGTACAAAGTATAGCCCTTAGCGGCAATATGCAAAGTATAGCGCTCACGCCGGGAAGTGTTTATGCTTTTAATGAGAACGGCGTATATGGCCTTATCTATGTGAAAAGCGCGGATGGCAACGGGGCCGATATTGACATGAAGTATAGCCAGTATTGGTAGGGGTTTCCAATCCTTTATTTTGGCGTAGTCTTTAATAAATATACCGCCAGCCCGGCATATAAGAAATTCGGCAGCCAAACAGAGAGTATCGGAGGGAAATCGGATTTAATGGAAAATGTAGTTGAAAACTGCATCACTACCTCGTAAGTAAAGCCTATGAGTATGCCGAACATGAGGTGGATGCCCATACCACCGCGAACCTTGCGCGTAGAAATAGCCACAGCTATCATGATGAAAATAAGGTTGGCAAACGGCACTGAGAACCGCCTGTACTTCTCTACATAAGCGCTGCCGAAAACGTCCTCGCCCTTCATCTTTTCTTCGGCTATAAAACGGTTTAGTTCAGGGGTTGTCATCCCGGGCAGGCTCCGCTCTTTCTCGGAAAAGTCTTTGTTTGAAACCGGTATTTTTACATCCATGCTATCGCCGAATTTCAGGGTTTCGTGCATAGCGTTTATAGTGCGGACGTGGTACTGCTGCAGGCGCCAGACCTTTTTTGTAGTATCGTATATCGCCATGTTTGCATTTAGCTCATATACAAGGTTTTTATTGTTGTCAAATTTCTGGATGGAGAAGCGGCTGGCGCGGTTATCGTTATTAAAAGTAGCTACATAAAACTGCGTATTTTTATCTAACTGGATATGGTAATTGGAATGGCTCACACCGCCACTGACTACATACAAGTCCTCAAAATTTGTAACCGCTTTCAACGAGTGGGGCATTATGTAGTTCTTCAAATATATATCAGTACCTGTAATAAGCAGGCCAACAACCAAATAAGGCACCAACATCCGGTAATAGTTGATGCCGCTTGCCAAAACAGGGATTATCTCTGTTTGATTAGCCATGCGCGAGGTAAAATACAGGGCCGACAGGAATATAATAAACTGGCTGACGCGGTTAGCGATGCCGGGGATGAAGTTCATATAATAATGAAGTACCACGCCTAAAGTAAGGTGGTGCTCCATGATATTGTCCACCTTTTCGGAAATATCAAATACCACCGCTATAACCGAAGTGGCGATGAGCATAAAAAAAACTGTAGTGATGAATTTTTTAGCAATATACAAATCGAGGACTTTGATAAAGCCTAACCTGTTTGTCCTATGCGAAATAGCCCCCAATTAATTCCTAATTTATAATTCCTAATTATTTACAGCCTTCTTGTTATCCTATCTAATGTTATTTGTTTCCATGCGCCAAAATCGCCTTCGAGGATATGTTTCCTTGCCTCGCGTACCAGCCAAAGATAAAATGTAAGGTTAGCCAGTGATGCTATTTGTGCGCCCAGCCTTTCATCGCAGGTTATCAGGTGCTTAAGGTAGGCTTTGGTATAGTCGGTATCAATAAAGCTCAACGGCTCCGGGTTTAGCGGGGTAAAATCGTTTTTCCATTTCGCGTTTTTGATATTGATAATCCCTTCGGTAGTGAAAATCATGCCGTTCCGGCCATTGCGGGTGGGCATTACGCAGTCGAACATATCAATGCCCCTGGCAATGCACTCCAGGATATTAGCGGGCGTGCCTACACCCATCAGGTAGCGGGGTTTGGCGCGGGGCAAAATTTCGCACACAAGGGCCGTGATATTATACATATCTTCAATGGGTTCGCCGACTGACAGGCCGCCAATGGCATTGCCTTCCGCACCGCAATTGGCAATAAATTCGGCAGATTCGCGCCGCAAATCTTCATATACGCTGCCCTGCACTATGGGGAACAATGTTTGCGAATGGCCGTATTTAGGCTGGGTTTCCTGGACCCGCGCAATGCACCGCAGCAGCCACCGGTGTGTCATTTCCATTGATTTTTTGGCGTAGCCGTGTTCACAGGGGTAGGGGGTACATTCGTCGAAGGCCATCATAATATCGGAACCCAGCGACCGCTGAATATCCATCACGTATTCAGGTGAAAAAAAGAGGCTTGTGCCATCCACGTGCGACTTGAACTTAACGCCCTCCTCGGTTATTTTCCTGATTTCAGAAAGCGAGTAAACCTGGTAGCCGCCACTGTCGGTAAGGATGGGACGGCCCCAATTCATAAACCGGTGCAGCCCGCCCGCCTGCTCTATGGTATCAATGCCGGGGCGGACGTACAGGTGGTAAGTATTGCCCAGGATTATACTTGCATTGATGTCGTTTTTCAATTCACGCAAGTGTATGGCCTTTACGGTAGCTATGGTGCCAACAGGCATAAATATCGGCGTTTCGATAACCCCATTACCGGTGGTTATTTTTCCCGCCCGTGCGGCGGTCTTATTACATTCGGCCTGTAGTTCAAATTGCATGAGGGGGCAAAGATACGGGAAATGAGGGGAGTAGGGAAGAGAGAGTGGAGAGCGGGTTCAGATTGCCTTTTTTCCTACCAGATTTGACAACTTTTAAAAGTTGTCAAATCTAATTACACCACCACATTCACAATTTTTCCCGGTACTACAATTACTTTCTTTAAGGGTTTGCCCTCCGTCCATTTTAGAAGGTCGAGGGCATGGATTTGTTTTTCGACTTCTTCTTTGGGCATATCGAGCGGCAGTTCTATTTTTGTTCGGGTTTTTCCGTTGACGGAAACCGGGTATTCAAAACTGCTTTCCACCAAATACTTTTCTTCGTAAACCGGGTATGGCTCACGGGCAATGGAAGTAGTATGCCCCAATTTATTCCACAATTCCTCCGCGATATGCGGCGCAAACGGCGATATTAATATAACCAAAGGCTCAAGGATAGCCCGTTTATTGCACTTCAACACAGCCAATTCATTGACGCATATCATAAAAGAACTGATACAGGTATTCAGGTTAAAACGCTCAATATCATCCGTTACTTTTTTGATGGCGCGGTGCAGGGCTTTGAGTTCGGCAGGGGTGGGAACCCCCTCTAAATCTCCCCCGAAGGGGGAAACTACCCCCCTAAATCCCCCCAAAGGGGGGACTTTGGGAACCTCCACGGGTTCACCTTTTAACGATATGTCTTTGACTTCTGCACCAACCACAAAATTTGGTTCAGGGCTGGCTCCCCTCTCCTTCGGAGAGGGGCTGGGGGTGAGGTCAAACAACCCCCAAAACTTCCTCAAAAACCGGCTTACCCCTTCTATGCCTTTTGTGTCCCAAGGCTTTGATTGCTCCACAGGCCCCAAAAACATCTCGTACATTCGGAAAGTATCGCAGCCATATTTTTCTATAATCTCATCAGGATTGACGACATTACCTTTTGATTTGGACATTTTTTCGACTTCGGGTTTTAAAAGAATAAAAGATTGGTTATTTTCATCATTCTCCCAAATAACTGTTAAATTAGCTAAATCTTCATACTTTGGAGTTTTAGTGAGTTCGATAAACTTATCTTTATATAACCTTCCTTTGAAATCAACATAGTTAATAGGAATTCTATCTTCGCTCCAAGCAGAAACCCTATGATTAATGTTATTAAATTGAATATAATTACCCTGAACTAAAGTAAATGAACAACAAACTAAACCATCCTCATCTTGCAATTTACATATAGTAATTAATTGACTCACCCCCTGTATCATCCCCTGGTTAATCATCTTCTTGAAAGGTTCCTGGGTAAGGGCTAAGCCTTTGTCATACAAAAACCTGTTCCAGAAGCGGGAATAGAGCAGGTGCCCGGTAGCGTGTTCCGCACCGCCTATATAGAAGTCAACGCTTTTCCAGTATTCCTCGCGTTCTTTGCTTACGAATTCTTTGTCGTTAAATGGGTCCATGTACCGCAAAAAATACCAGGAACTGCCCGCCCAGCCCGGCATGGTATTGGTTTCAGGTTTAGCGCCTTCGGGCAATATTTTATCCCAGGGTTTCCACTCATTCACATTCACGGTTGCCAGCGGGGATTCGCCATTGCCGGTTGGCTTATAAGATTCCACTTCCGGTAGTTCAATAGGAAGGTGTTTTTCATCTACCACATAAGGTGTTTCCCCCTTGAAGTAAACGGGAAAAGGTTCGCCCCAATAGCGCTGGCGGCTGAAATTGGCGTCGCGCAGACGGTAATTGATTTGCTTCCGGCCAATGCCGCGTTTTTCTATTTCATTTATTGCTTTACTAATAGCATCTTTTACATCCAATCCGTTAAGGAAACCAGAATTAATGAGTTTTCCTTCTTTGGCATCGTGGCTTGCCTCTGAAACATCAATTCCGGCAATTATACTTCTAATATATTTTTCACCAAGTTTTGCGTTAGCAAACGCCCAGTCGCGGCTGTCATGCGCGGGTACGGCCATGATGGCGCCCGTGCCATAATCGCCTAAAACATAATCTGCCACCCATACCGGGATATTCTCTTCCGTGAAGGGGTTAATGGCATAGGCCCCGGTAAAAACACCGGATATTTTCTTTACCTCCGCCATGCGTTCGCGGTCGCTTTTGCGGCTGGCAGCTTCCACATAAGCTTTTACTTCTTCGCGGTTTTCGCTCGTAGTTATTTCATTTACAAGGGGGTGTTCAGGCGCTAAAACCATAAACGAACAGCCGAAAATAGTATCTGGCCGGGTGGTGAAAATGCGGATTGATGCCCCCGCACTTACCCCCCTAAATCCCCCCGAAGGGGGGACTTTGCTACCTACCCCCAAAGCTGATGCTTGAATGGGTCGTACAGCTCCCTTCCCCATGGGGGAAGGGCCGGGGATGGGGTTTCCTCCTTCCCCTTTGGGGAAGGCCGGGATGGGGTGCGGAGAGGGGACTTTGGCAAGGTAAAACTCCACCTCTGCGCCTATGCTTTTGCCAATCCAGTTGCGCTGCATTTCCTTTACCGCTTCGGGCCATTCTATTTCGTTTAGGCCCTGCAAAAGTTTATCCGCGTATGCAGTGATGCGGAGAAACCACTGGCGCATTTTCTTTTTTACTACCGGGTAGCCGCCGCGCTCACTGAAACCGTCTTTTATTTCTTCATTGGCCAGCACTGTTCCCAATGCTTCGCACCAGTTTACTTCGCTGTCGGCAATATAGGCAAGGCGGTAGTTGAGCAGCATTTTTTGCTGTTCCGGTTCCGTCATTTTATTCCATTCGGCACCCGAAAAAATGGCAGTGGGGGAGGAGTGTGCTTTTACATTACTATTTCCTTCTTTTTCAAAAATTTTAATCAGTCCATCAATATCTTCGGCCTTGTCTGCTTCGGTATCGTACCAACTATTAAATAGCTGTATGAATATCCATTGCGTCCATTTATAAAATTTCGGGTCCGATGTCTTTACCTCCCTGCTCCAATCGTAGCTAAGGCCAATCATCCGCAATTGCTGGCGGTAGCGCTCTATATTTTTATCGGTAAAGTCGCCGGGGTGGTTTCCGGTATCAATGGCGAACTGTTCGGCAGGCAAACCAAAAGCGTCGAAGCCCATGGGGTGCAGTACTTCAAACTGCTTGTGGCGCTTGAACCGCGCAATAATATCGGAGGCGATATAGCCAAGCGGGTGGCCTACGTGCAGCCCCGCCCCGGATGGGTACGGAAACATATCCAGTATATAATACGGTGGTTTGCCGGACGTTTCACTGGTTTTATAAACCTGGTTTTTCGCCCAGTAATCCTGCCACTTTTTTTCAATATCCCCAAACGGATAATCTGCCATGCGCCCTACTCTTAAAATTCAATTTGTTGCGAAGGTAAGGAAAAAAGTCAAAAAAGCTGGCATTTATAATGCCAGGACAAAACCTATAAGGTTTTCGGAAACCTTATAGGTTTGAACTTTGTCCGGCAACGGGCCAGTATCCCCCTACCACCAATAGGAATGTGAATGGTTTACTTTATGTTCTATCCTTTTAGCGAGTGCATCATCATCTTTATCGGCCCTGTGCCGGTAGTCATTATCGGAGCAGTCCTGGCAGGCCAGGCCCTCTTTGGTCATTTTCCAGGTATGGCCTACCATGTATGCGTCCAGCATATCGGCAGTATTGTCCACGTCATAAATAAAATGCTTCATCTCGCGGGGGATGTAAACCGATTTACCCACCGGTACCAGTAACGTGAGGCTTATATTGGTGTGCCAGGCCGGTTTTTTGGAACGGGAACTATAGCGGTCAAGCGTTAAGCTGCTGTCGGCTTCCGCATAATTATATTGGATATTATCGGCATTTTCTTCAGCCTCCTGTTCGGAGGCGCCCCTTGCCGAACATTCCTCGGCAAGGTGGTAGAGAGAATCGGGGCTTTTCTTTATGTCTAAGTCCGCATCGGCGTTATTGTCATTCGTGTTTATGGAGAATGGGGAGAAGTTGAAATATATCCTGGAGTGGGTACCCGTCTTTTTGTTTTCATCTAATTTTAGGTACAGGGTATTGGCTTTAATGTTTTTCAAGGGGAAATCCTTTTCTGTATTGGCTTCGCTCCTTAAAGTGCGGGCATACCGCATACCTGAAAATGAAAGAAACCCAAAGGCAACGAGCCAGATAATAAGGAGGATAATCCTAACGCCCCGCATTTTGGCCTTGATGTGAAATAAGTACCGGATGCTCTTGAGCACCAGGCCAAAAACTGGTATGAGGACAAGGAGAAAAACCAATGAAAGCAAACCCGGCCTGCCACTCCACACCCACGGCAACCCGAAATGGCCGTAGCCAAAAAATGCCATAGCGAGCGCGATAAGAATAAAGATACCTATTACGGCAAAAATCCAGGCAAAAATGCGGATGAATAATTTACCGAGGAAGAGGAAGATTTCGCCGAGAAAATCGAAAAAACTCTCCATGCCGTTGCGGACTTTTTGGCGGTTACCCGGCGAATTGTATTTCGCAAAGTTTTTTTTCAGGTCTTCAATGTCTTCGGCGAAGTTTTTTTTAATGTTGTTGATGGTAACGTCTTCGCCGCGCATTTCGAGTTTATCTGCCACCGTTTTGGCCTTGGGGATAATGAGCATCAGGATTATATATAATAGGAAACCGGTTCCGAAAGTAAAGAATACGGCCACGAATGCCAGGCGTATCCAGATTGGGTCTTCAATGCCGAAATAATGGGCGATACCGGAACATACGCCGCCTATAATTTTATTGTCGGGGTCGCGGAACAGGCGCTTGTGGCCATCGCCGGTGGAACGGTATGGATTATAATATTCATTGGAACCGGTATTGCCCTGCTGCGTACCCTCTGCACCCTCAGTTTCGCCATCGCCGAAGTCTTCCGGCCTGCCCATGTTTTGGATGATGGAATCCACGTCCTCCATAGTGATAACCTCCTTGCCGGAGTGGAGTTTTTCGCGCAGCATTTCGGCTATGCGGGCCTCAATATCAGCGATAATTTCCTCTTTGCCATCCGTTTTGCTGAAATGAGACTTTATGGATGTGAGGTAGGAATTCAGCTTATCGAAAGCCAGGTCATCTACAGAGAATATCAATCCGCCGATGTTTACATTAAATACCTTATTCATTTGTTTCAGATTTAGTTGCTTGTTGTACAGAAAAGTTCAAATCGCCCCATGCCTTGTTCAGGCTTTCGAGGAAGGCCGCCCCGCTATCAGTTATTATATAATACTTTCGCGGGGGGCCTTGCAGGCTCTCCACCCATTTATAGGTTAGCAAACCTGCATTTTTCAGCCGGGTAAGCAGGGGGTACAGGGTACCCTCTACTATAATAAGGTGCGCGTCCTTCATCTGGCTGATAATATCGGAAGCGTATATTTCGCCCCGCGAGATAATGGCGAGTACACAGTACTCCAAAACCCCTTTTCTCATCTGCGCTATGGCATTATCTAAATTCATGGGGCAAAGATAATGCAAATAGTACTATGTTTAGCATAGTACTATAAAAATATTTTTAATTATTTTTTAAAGTGGTGTAAATGAGAGAGAATAATTTTTAAAGGCCGGAACAAATCTGGAAAGTATTTTCAGGACGGGACAATTTTGATTTCCTGGTTTACAACTTACGGCTAAATGCCTTCGCCAACCCTACAAAATCATCGCTTGAAAGCTGCTCGGCTCGTTTATCGAGAATGGCGCTATCAATTTTATCAAAATGGGGCTTCCAGAGGCTTAGGGAATTGCGTAGGGTTTTGCGCCGCTGGTTGAAGCCCTGCTTTATGATATTCAATAATAATTCTTCGTTGCAGCCGGTGTCAATATTTTCCTTCCGCACCAAACGGATAACGCCAGATTTTACTTTGGGCGGCGGGTTAAATGAGCCTTCGTTCACCGTAAAAAGGTATTCCGCCTTATAAAAAGCCTGCACCCAGGCGCTTAATAAACCATAAACCTTGTTGCCCGGTGGCGATACAATGCGCTCCGCCACTTCTTTCTGGAACATCCCTGTAAGTTCAGGTATTAAATGCCTGTAATCAACCAATTTGAACAAGATTTGCGAAGATATATTATAGGGGAAATTGCCGATAATGCCAAAAGGTTCTTTGAAAATATCTTCCAGTTTTAGCGCAAGAAAATCCTCCTGGAATATTTGGTTTTCGATTAACGGATAAGACTTTTTCAAATTGGGTATTAGGTCATTGTCAATTTCTACCAGGAATAACCTTTCTTTATAGAGCGGATATAAAATTTTTGTGAGCACGCCCATGCCGGGGCCTATTTCCAGCAATTGAGAATAGGTCTTATCCTTGTCCCCCGGCAGGGCGGACATCCCTGTGAGGCTATCGCAAATCTTTTGCGCTATGGCAGCTTCTTTTAAGAAATGCTGCCCGAATTTTTTTTTAGGGGGTAGAATGGCTGTGCTATTTTAATCTTACCGCAAAGATGGGGAATAAAAGGGGAAGTAGGTTTTTTGGCCTTGAGGGCCTCTCGTAAAGCCGCTAAGAAAATCTCTCGCAAAGCCGCGAAGGCGCAAAGAAGGCTATTAAGCCACAGATTAACAGATTAATTAAAAATTAAAAACGGATTAAAAAAGTTGTCAAATCTGGTTAGCGGTGGTGGCAAAGAACTGCCTTTTTTGAAAAGTGGCAGTTCTGGGAAACAGTCCGCCCCGCTGGGGCTTGGTGGTGTGGGTGATGTTTTACTACAAACGGAGAACCCCTAATGGGGCAACGGGTGAATAGATTTGACAACTTTTGGAAAGTTGTCAAATCTGGCTGGTTTCAATAGGATGGTTTGTGAATATTTGAAAAAAGGCCCTTACAGGGTGACAGTATGGAATGAATGGCGGTGGGGATTTGGAAGGGCGATAAGGCCCCACCCAGCAAGATAAGTATGGCATGAATTTTAATAAAAATAATATTCAATTTATTGATTAATAGTTAATTGTGTAAGTTAAACGAAGCACGCTAAAAATATTCTTATACAAAAGTTTCTATATTTGGAAACTTATTGTATATTTGTGGCGGGCAATAAATTAAAGTCATGAAATTTTTAGACTGTTAAAACACAAAACCAGCAGATATGAAAAGTATTCAGGTGGTACTTGCATCTCAAACGAAGGAGTTTATAAAAAATCTTCAAAATGATGCTCAACAAAAATTACTTATTGCCATCAAAAAGACACAGAATGGCAATAAAGGCGATTGGTTTAAAAAGTTAAAAGGTACTGATGATATTTGGGAATTCAGGGTATTAAGCAATAGAAATCATTATAGGTTACTCGCTTTCTGGGATAAACGTGATTTAATCCAAACACTGATTATTTGCGTTGAAGGCTTTTTAAAAAAAACTGACAAAACCCCTAAAAGACTAATAGATAGCGCCGAAAGCAAAAAGAAAGAGTACTTTAAAATGTAAAGATGATAATATTATGAAGAGTGAAAACAAAAATAAAGAAGAAAAATATACACCAGCCGATGAACTGATTGATGAAATATACGGCAAGCCAGGCAAACCTAAACGCGAGCAATTTGAGTTTGAACTAAGTATTGCCCTGCTTGGCGAGAAAATAAAAGAAATACGGAAAGCCAGGAACCTGACACAAGGGGAACTTGGAAAATTGGTAGGCGTACAGAAAGCGCAAATATCTAAACTGGAGTCGAATTCATCTAATGTTACCATTGATACTATTTTGAAGTTATTGAAGGCATTAGACGCGAAGGTCAGCCTGAAAATATCGCTTCTCGAACCAAAAGGAAAAGCAGGGCAATTGAGGGCAGGTATTTAAGGATTTGGAATTGTTAAAATAAATTCGTACCTTTACCAATGCCCGCCGCCACTAAAGCTATGGCGGGGAAGCCCCGTCCAAAAC
>Ga0206800_1069_pt1 | contig 15862 bp, 12 predicted proteins | sample Alteio_BWOrgCont_64_FD_152898 | JGI IMG/M metagenome (GOLD analysis project Ga0206800, IMG submission 152898) | Enriched cells from forest soil in Barre Woods Harvard Forest LTER site, Petersham, Massachusetts, United States -... | ecosystem: Environmental > Terrestrial > Soil > Temperate forest >... | reverse complement strand
GCGCCCACAATGTGGAATATATAATATGGGAAAGGCTGGCACAGGCAAAGGGCACGAATTCAGGCTTGAAAAAGAGCTACCTCGGTTTGTTGGCAAGGCGTATAAAAAAGTACGAAACCGATATTATAAAAAGGGTGGATGGCATTGTGGCCATTACTGAAAACGACAAGGAAATGTTTCAGCTTATGGGGTGCGGTTGCCCCATTTATGTGGCCCCTACCGGCCTGGATTTGGACAAATATATCATTGATAATAAAAATACTGAATGGCCTTCCGTCTTTCATTTAGGCGCGTTGGACTGGCTGCCTAACCAACAGGCTGTAGATTGGTTCCTTGCTGAAATTTGGCCTAAAGTACACGTAACCCACCCTGAAGTAAAATTCTATCTGGCCGGGCGGTATATGCCGGGGCGTTTTAAGCAAATAAAGCAGCTGGGCGTAGTAGTAGTAGGCGAAGTACCCGGCGCCGCGCAGTTCACCAATTCCAAAGCCATTATGGTAGTCCCGCTTTTAAGCGGCAGCGGGATGCGAATAAAAATACTGGAAGGCATGGCGCTTGGCAAAGCCATCGTTTCCACCCCCGTTGGCGCTGAGGGGATAGAATGTACACACGGAAAAGATATTTTATTAGCCGGTACGGCCCAGGCTTTTGCGGATGCCTTGTCGTCGGTAATAAGCAATAAAAAAGAAGCCATGCAGCTTGGTGATAACGCCCGGAAACTTGTTGAGGAAAGATATAACAATGATGACATTGTGTGGGGTTTGATGGAGTGGTACAGTTACACTTTTGGCGATATTAAAGCTTAAAATTGAAAAAAAGGGGGGGATGGAACTTGAGGCCCCTGTTTTTGCTTGAAATTGTATTGTTTTCTTTGCGAAGGCAAGGATTTTATGTTTAAAGTTAAGCGGTATATTAACACTATGTTAATAACAAATCTGGTTAAGGGATATGAAGGGATTAATTTCGCGCCTGATTATTTTAAAGATTACCCATGAATATTCCCAAAGGAAAACTTATCTCAATAGGCGGGAGCGAAGATAAAGGCACAGCGATAGAGGCTAATTTTCAACCCAAAAACTATCTCCAGTTCCTGGAACACGGCATCCTGAAACGTATAATATCCGAAATGAAAGGGGTGGATTCCCTTATTGAAGTAATAACTACGGCATCTATAATCCCCGAAGAGGTGGGTGAAAACTATATCCAGGCGTTCGGTAAATTAGGCTGCACAAAAATCGGCCTTATCCATATTAAAAACCGTGAAGACGCACTTATCCCTGAATACGCGGCGCGGGTGAAAGCGGCTGACGGGGTAATGTTCACCGGGGGCAACCAATTGAGGCTGACAACTATTTTAGGCGGCACCGATTTCCTGAAAATAATACTGAACCGCTACATGGATGAAGGTTTTGTGGTGGCAGGTACCAGCGCGGGCGCTATGGCCATGAGCAATACCATGATATACCAGGGCAGCAGCACAGGGGCCCTCCTAAAAGGTGAAGTAAAAATAACAACAGGGCTTGGTTTTATACAGGATGTAATTATTGATTCGCATTTTGTAACGCGGGGCAGGTTTGGCAGGCTGGCGCAGGCGGTGGCGAGCAACCCCTCATGTATTGGCATAGGGCTGGGGGAAGACACCGGCGTAGTGATAAAAGAAGGCAATAAAATGGAAGCCATTGGCTCAGGGCTTATTTTGATATTTGATGGGCACAACATCCGGCACTCAAATATAGCCGACCTTGAAGATATGGAGCCTATTTCTATTGAAAACCTTTTAGTACACGTTATGGCAAAGGGAAATTTATACTACCTGAATGAAAGGAAATTCTATGCCGATATACAAAAAACCGTTTAAAATAACCACCTTGCATCGCATAATACCCAATAATTAGCCCTACTTCGCCCCTTCCAATAAAAATAGTTTTGCGCCTTTTCCGTTTTCGCTTGGCATTTGGAAAGTGCATTTTTTGTCGTTCATCTGAAGTACCATAAAAGTATTTGCCTTCTCCGCTATATCCGGCGAGGTAGAGATACTGATTAGCTGGTTGGCTTCGTCCCATTTCCAACTTCCCTGTATGGTGTTATCCGGGTAGTGCATAGCCACTTTTCCATCCGCTGTAAAATCGCCGATTAAGATATAAACATAGTCGAACCGGAAAAATTTGCCTGTACTGTCGGGGTCAAAAGTATAAAAACGCCACGTCCGGCACATTGTTTTATTTACCTCATCGGTAGTATATTTCTTCTGCCCATACGATGTATTTAGCAGCAAAAGGAACAATGGCAGTAAAAGAATATAACGTAGTCTATTTTTCATTTTTAATCTTTTAACTTTTATTTTCCTTGTAGATGTTTTCATTAACAAGGGTGGCGGCATAGCTTATTTTTAACTTTTCATTTTTCACTTTTCACTCAAAACGGCGGTGCGTCTTTTCCCTTCAAAGCGGCTTCTTCCAGTTCTTCCATCCTGTCCATTTTTTCGGCGTGTGGCTTGCTGTACCAATAATAAATAATCAGGCCTAATGCCATCCATCCAATAAGACGTAACCAGGTTTTAGGGGGTAAGGAAACCATTTGGATAAGGGCCATTACAATGCCAATAATGGGTACAACCGGAACCCAGGGAGTTTTAAATGGTCTCGGAATATCCGGACGTTTTTTACGCAATATTAATATGCCCGCACATACCATGACAAATGCAAGTAAAGTGCCAATAGATACAAGTTCGCCTAACAAATAAATAGGGAAAGTAGCGGCAATGGCCATAGCCACTGCCCCGGTAACCATCGTGGTAATATGCGGTGTTTTAAATTTAGGGTGGATTTTTGCAAAGAGCGGAGGCAACAAATTGTCTTTCGCCATAGAATAAAAAATGCGGGGCTGGCCGAGGAGCATCACCAATATGACGGAGGTAAGGCCCGCAATGGCGCCAAGTTTCGCCAGGGTGGCAAGCCAGGCATATCCGGGGCCCATAGCGTCCACCGCATTGGCTATCGGGGCAGGTACCCCAAGTTGGGTATAGTTCACTATGCCCGTCATTACCAATGAAACAAGGATATAAAGTACCGTGCATATAATGAGTGAACCCAATATGCCAACTTTCATATCTTTTTGCGGGTTTTTGGCTTCCTGTGCGGCAGTGGAAACCGCATCGAATCCTATGTATGCGAAGAAAATAACACCTGCTCCTGTAAAAATTCCGCTAATGCCATATTTACCAAAGTTTTTAAAAAAGTCTTTTAACGCTTCCCCAAAAGTTAAACCATAAGCGTGGTAATTAATTAACTCGCTTTCTCCTTTATTAGAGGGAATAAACGGATGCCAATTGCCCGTTTTAACAAACTGGAAGCCAATAGTGATAAATAATACAACTACCGCCAATTTCATTATTACTATGATATTGTTCACCGTAGCCGATTCTTTAATTCCTAAAATAAGCAATAAGGAAGTTATTGCTACTATAAACATGGCAGGGACATTCATAATAGCCGTTGCGGCAGGAAGGGAAGCAATATTTACGTGCAAATTATTCAGCGTAACCAGTAGGCCATCATTTACAGGCTGCCAGCCATAAGCCACATTGGCAAGGCCCTGGGGTATTTGGATGAGTTTTGTCCCGGTACTTGCAATCAATTCAGGGGGGATTATGACGCCATAATCTTTTAAAAAGCTAACCATATACCCGCTCCAGCCCACAGCAACAGTAGAAGAGGCAAAAAGGTATTCAAGGATTAAGTCCCACCCGATAACCCAGGCGAAAAACTGGCCCATGGTGGCGAAGGCATAAGTATAGGCGCTGCCGCTAATAGGTATCATGCTGGCAAATTCGGTATAGCATAGGGCGGCGCAGGCGCAGGCTATGCCCGAAAATATAAATGAAAGCACAATAGCAGGGCCGGCAAAATTGGCCGCCGCCGTGCCTGTGAGTACGAAAATACCGGTGCCGATAATGGCGCCTATCCCTAAAGTGGTGAGGTTTAAAGCCCCAAGCGATTTTTTCATCCCGCTTTTTGACGAGGCGGCCAGCAACTGGTCTATGGTTTTTGTTCTTTGCGACATAGTGTTTATGAAATTCGGCTCAAATTATCATTTTTTATACAATAATATAGGAAAAGATAAAAAAAATAAGTTTTAACAGGTTAAAAACCCTGCTTTTTTGATAATACCGAAATATTTGGCTTTATTTGCATGAAAACAAATCTTCCAATATAAATGGAAACCCCAATAAACGATACCCGCCTACGCAAATACGCCTGCCTGATAATAGGCTTGGTAGTTTTTCTTTATTGCGTACTCAGGGCTTACCTTGTGCCCATTACCCATGATGAAGCCTATACATATCTTAATTATGTACACGATACCCTTTGGGATACCCTGGCCTATAACCACAGCCCGGAGCCAAACAACCATTCATTCAATAGCGCCGTCGCCATGTTTTTTAATTTTGTTTTTGGTGGAAGCCCTTTTGCACTACGGCTATTTAGCCTTATTGCCTGCCTTGTTTTTCTTTATTACACTTATAAATTAGTAAATATTATCCTCAACACCCTTGTTGCCATATCTTCCTATATTTTGCTTTTGAGCAACCCCTATATGCTCGATTATTTTAGCCTTTGCAGGGGATACGCCCCCGGCCTTGCCTGCATGATGGCAAGCCTTTACTATTTATACCAACACTTTAATTCTCCGGGTATTTCAGCCAGGCAGCAATTTAAGGCAATGCTGCCAGCGGGCCTTATGCCCTGTTTTCACCTGTCTTTTCTAAATTATTTTCTTCCGTTTTGCGCTGTGGTTTTATTTCTAAATACTTATAAAGTATTATCAGCAAAAGGTGTACGGAGAAATATTTTTTGGGGCATTTTTAAAACAGTAATTAGTTCTTATCCCCTTCTTATTATCGCTATTCTTACACTGTCCTATACCCTTCCGGTAGTATTCTTTTTTAAAGGGCAAAACCAGTTTGACTTTGCAGGCGCCCACGGTTTTTGGTATGATACTGTGGGTATATTGTTTTCCCGTACCCTATATTATTACGATATGGCGCCTAATATCATTTTATATCTGTCCATTATCAAGGTGGTTGTAGTAATTATCTTCACAATTGCGTGTTTTTATTGGGTTTATCGCAAAAGTATTGATTTCCGGTTTTGGGTATTTCTGTTGCTTATTGTGTGTTCGCTTTCTTCATTTCTCCAGTTTCATTTATTGGGGATAAATTACCCCATCGACCGCACTGCACTTTTTTTCGGGCTACTTCTATTCTTGTGCTTTGTTTACGCGTTTGACTATGCGTCAAGGGTTAGAAAAATATTTATTGCCCCCTTTCTTTTAACCGTTGTTTTCTTTTGCGGCGTAACCGTGAAAGCCGGCAATTTTTCATACGCATTGAACTGGTGGTTCGATGCCGGCAACCACCTTATGCTTAAAGACCTTGAAAACCTGAATAAGGCAAATTATTCAAAGTCAAAACCCCTAAAACTGGGTATTGACTGGCTTTTTGAACCGGCTATAAATTATTACCGCATTTATGATAAAATGGACTGGCTTGGGAACGTTACCAGGAAAGGGCTGGATGCCTCGCAGGATTATTATTTTGTTTTTATAAAAGACTATAAAATCGATAGTGCGAAGGTTAAAATAGTAAAAATATACCCCGATTCTATCGCGTTAATTCAGAATTTGCACCCTTTTATAGGTGATACCATTGCGTACGAAAATCAGGATTTTGAAACTGCCGGAAGCCCAGGTTTAAGGATAAAAGGAAATGCACATTCAGGTCAATATAGCGAAATGATAGGCGAAAACGAAACTACAGACCGGCTCAAATTAAATTATCCTGTTTTAGCGGACAATGACTCGCTGATGGTATATGTTTCGGCATGGATAAAATCCGGGAAATTTTATAACAAAGGGGCAATAATATTAGCTGTAAATGAAAATTGGTATTCGGAAAGGACTGGAAATGATATAATCGAAACAAATGACTGGGAAAGAATTTCTTTTGAAACCGGGATACCGGCCAATAAAGTACAGGGTAAAAAAATAGAAATATGGGTCAATAATTATGGTCGGGGCAGTTTTTATGTGGATGATATAGAGGTATTAATAACCAAAATTCCAAAGAACGGAAATATCATGGCTTTGCACAAAAAATAAAACTGCACCATTTTTGCTTATCCTCCTCAACCTTCGCGAGAATTAAAAATTTAACTTTGCGCCCGTGTTTCAGACCCTTTTAAAAAAAATAGGCTATTTTATAGTTATCGGGCTTTGCGGTACCGCTATTGATTTTGGCCTGACATATACCCTGAAGGAGCGCTTAAAGTTTCACAAGTATGTTGCCAACGCTTCAGGTTTTGCCACAGCGTCCACCTCCAATTTTTTTATGGCCCGGCTTTGGATGTACGGCAGCCATGGCGATTTCTGGACCGAATACCTTAAATTCTTGGTGGTTTCCATTACCGGCTTAGGCATCAATACGATGGTGATTTTTGGAGTGGGCTTTGTGCTTGTCAGATTTCCTTATGAAAAAGGTAGAAAAACCAAAAATCCTATAATGTGGCTTTGGAACTGGGGCATGGGTATTTTATTCGCGATAATGGACAAGGTTTTTAAAGAGCCTGAAAAACGAAATTTCTATATTTCTAAAATAGCTGCCACTGCGGTGGTGCTTGTCTGGAATTTTCTCATACCTTTTTTCTTTATTTTTCATCCCGCTGCCCCTTAAAAGGAGGAATTGCTACCCCTATCCCGGGTTGTAAATTCCTTATTATGATAGTCTTTGGTAAGTTCTATATACTGGTTTGAATATTGGTTTAAGGCATAATAGGTGATAAACTCATTTTCGACAACCGTATTTGGTTTATCAAAACCAAAACACAAAATTGCCCTTATTATTTTTGTGTGCGGATAGCTTTTTATGGTTAATATTTCCTGCAAATGAAGGCTATATACTGATGCTGAAAAGATAAACCCCTCTACATTTTGATATGGCAATATGACAAATAATTTCCCATCGGGGGCGAGTAGTTGGGCGCTGCACTTCGCAAGTTCTTCCAATGGCAGGGTATCTGTACTTCTGGCAACAGACCGTGGTTTAACCATTTTTATTGGGTTATTGCCCTTGTTATCATTTGGTTTTTCAAAGTACGGTGGGTTGCTAATTATCAGGCCGTATTTTTCTTCGCAGGTTTCGGTAAAACCCTGCAGGCTGGCATGGATAGCCGTAATCCTGTTTTTCCAGGGGGAATTTTCAAAGTTTTCTTTTGCCTGTAGAAATGCCCTCTCATCAATTTCAATCGCATCAATGAGGGCTGTTGATTTTTGCGCCAGCATTAAAGCCAATAAACCATTGCCTGTGCCGATGTCCAATATTCTTGCCGGAATTCCGGGCTTCACCCACGCCCCCAGCAGCATCCCATCAGCGCCCACCTTCATGGCGGCGCCTGCCTGGTTTATGTTGAATTGGCGGAATTGGAAAATGGGCCGGCGCATTTTTTTGTTTTATCTTTCAAAGATGCCCTTTATCTCCATAAATGCAAACGTTTGGTTAAAAATTGGCAAAGCCAAACCTGCACCTAATGCCCACAATTTGAAATCCCTTATCTTTGCGGTAAACTGATATTTATCTTATGTATAAAAATATTGAAGGTGAATTGCTTGAACGGCTAACTGAAAAGGCGGCACAGGCGGCGTTCAAAAAAATAATACCCGGCGAAAACTATATCCCTTCTACCGGAAAGGTAGTTGATGCAGAGGACTTGCTTTGGGGTATTGACGCCGTGCTTGACGGATGGCTTACCGCTGGCAGGTTTTCATTGCTTTTTGAACGCAAATTCGCCAAATATTTCGGTTCTAAAATATCTGTTCTCGTCAATTCCGGTTCCTCCGCCAATTTAGTGGCCTTCTCCTCATTAACCTCTTCAAAATTAGGCGAAAAGGCCTTGCAGCCGGGCGATGAAGTGATAACGGTGGCAGCTGGTTTCCCCACCACCATTAACCCCATGATTATGCACGGCTGCGTACCTGTATTCCTTGATATTGACATTCCGACCTATGATTTTAAAGTGGAACAACTTGAGGATGCCATTACCCCCAAAACCAAAGCCATTATGATGGCGCATACACTGGGCAACCCATTTAACCTGAATGCCGTAATGGAAGTGGCGCAGCGCCACAACCTATGGGTGATAGAAGACAATTGCGACGCCCTGGGCGCTACCTATAATGGCAAAAAAACAGGCACGTTCGGCAGCATGGCCACGGTATCTTTTTACCCGGCCCACCACATCACCATGGGCGAAGGCGGGGCTGTGCTAATCAACGATTTAAAATTTAAAGTGATTGCAGAAAGTTTCCGCGATTGGGGCCGCGACTGCTACTGCGCCCCCGGCGCCGAAAACACCTGCAACAAACGTTTCGACTGGGACCTGGGCACATTGCCGCATGGCTACGACCATAAATACACCTATTCGGAAGTTGGTTTTAACCTGAAAGTAACCGATACACAGGCAGCCATTGGCCTGAGCCAGCTTAATAAAGCCGATGCTTTTGTGGCAAAACGCAGGCAAAACCACGCACTGCTATACAAGAAAATGAAGGCGCTTGAAGACTACCTGATACTGCCTGAACCTACCCCAAATTCCGAGCCTTCATGGTTTGGCTTCCTGCTCACCCTGCGCGATGAAAACATTGACAGGGCGGAGCTAACCCGCCACCTGGAATCTGAAAAAATAGGTACCCGGCTTTTGTTCGCCGGCAACCTTACCCGCCAGCCCGCTTATCAAAAGATAAACTACCGTACCATAGGCAAACTTGAAAACACCGATAAAGTAATGAACCAATCTTTCTGGCTCGGCATCTGGCCCGGCCTTGAAGAAGAACATTTCGACTATATGGTTGATAAACTTGGGCAGTATTTCAAGGGGCTTTAATTGTTTATTTTAATAGAATTGAGATAGTAAGTTTTTTTAATCTCCTATTCTATCAATTACTCCACTTGCTTAAACTGTTCATAAGCGTTCACAATGCTTTTTACAAGTTTGTGGCGGATAACGTCTTGAACGGTAAGTTCGGTGATGCCGATGCCTTCTATGCCTTTCAGTATATGGATGGCATTCAGCAGGCCCGATTGCTGTTTTTTAGGCAGGTCTATCTGCGTCAGGTCGCCGGTAATGATGAATTTGGCGTTTGGCCCCATTCGGGTAAGGAACATCTTTAGCTGTGTATGGGTGGCGTTTTGCGCTTCGTCCAGTATTACGTAGGCATGGTTTAGGGTGCGCCCGCGCATAAAGGCCAGCGGCGCTACTTCTATAGTGCGGTTTTCCATGTATAGCTTTAGTTTTTCGGGCGGTATCATATCATCCAGCGCATCATAGAGGGGGCGCAGGTAGGGGTCTATTTTTTCCTTGAGGTCGCCGGGCAGGAAACCCAGGTTTTCCCCCGCCTCCACGGCTGGCCGGGTAATAATGATGCGCTTCACTTCCTTTCTTTTCAGCGCCCTCACAGCTATGGCCACCGATGTATAGGTTTTGCCCGTACCGGCAGGGCCTATGGCGAATATAAGGTCGTTTTTATTAGAGGCCTCTATTAATTTCAGTTGGTTGGGCGTCCGCGCTTTTATTACCATACCATCGTTGCCCAGCAGCAGAAAACCATCCCCTTCCGGTTCTGTTTCCGTAATCTGTATGTTGCCAAGTATGTCGGTTATTTTTTCTTCGCTTAGTTTCGCATATTTCAGTATATGCGCTACCATCAGGTGAAATTTCTCCTCCAATACTTTCACTTCAGCTTCTTCGCCTTTTAAAATGATTTCGTTGCCCCGCGCCACGATTTTCAGCTTAGGGTATGCCTGCTGGATAAGTTTGAGGTTCTGGTTGTTTATCCCAAGTATTTCTATGGGGTGCACCTCGTCAAGTTTTATTTTTATTTCGCTCAATATTCTTTTTTTTAGTTATGGCTACTTCTAAAAACTCAAAAGGTTATATTTGAGTCATAAAGAAGTATTTTTGTTCAAAAATAGCAAAAAAATGTCAAAGCGCCAAGCGCCACGCAGATTATTTGATGACCATAGTCGTTTAGAGCAACTTAGCAAGGAGAATGGCCCTTTGTTACGGTTGAATAAATATGTAGTATGGGAAAATTTCCGCACTATACTTAGATGAGGTGCAATTGACAGGGATAAAATAAGTCCAAAGGTAACAAGCCCCCAAAATGATATATAAAAAAATTACGGAAAAGAATATTTTTATCACAGCCCCACTAAAAGTAGTTTATAGAAGTTTCCTATAGTGTTAATTAAAAAGGCCCGCGAAACGTACATCATTTAATAAATGCCTCTAATTTAAAAAAACAACAATTATCTCATCACGTTAAACTTTTTAAACGTCTAACCCTGTTTTAAAATAATAAATATGGGAAAATTGCATATTCCTGTTTTTTGCTTTAAATTTGTGTTACCAATTTTAATACACCTTAACAAAAAAGATGGGGATCGGCTTTGTAAAGTGATTATTTAGGGGGGTAACTTTTTTAAAAAATTTAAAATTAGAAGCATGGCGCAAAGGATTGAAACAATCAATTTTAAGAAGATTTTCACTGCTTTGAAAAAGCAGAACGCATTCGACACTACCACTGAGTTCAGCAACCGCCTGGGGGTAAGCTCGCAGAACATCAGTAACATTATCAACGGGCCCGGAAACGTGTCGTTCAAAATTTTACAAGGGCTTTTCAGGGCATTCCCCAAGATTAACCACGCCTACATCCATACGGGCAGGGAACCAATGTTTTTTGATGAGGCGGGGGGCAGCATCAGCACGTATGAAAAAGCGCCGCAGGTGGTTACGGCCACGGTATCTTCTGATGGAGAGGAAATGGCCGTATATGTGCCCGCAAAGGCCTATGCAGGCTACCTGAAAGGCTATGGCGACCCGGAATTTCTGGGCAGCCTGCCGGCGGTACGGATACCGTTTTTCAACATCCCGTCCATGCGCCTCTTTGAAGTGGGCGGCGACAGTATGGAGCCTACCGTTTTTGAAAAGGACATCCTGTTTTGCCAGCAAGTGCTGAACCCTGCCGACATCAGGAATGGCAGGATGTATGTGGTTGTAACCAAGCACGACGGCATCGTGGTAAAGCGCCTTATGAAGCACAGGGGCGAAGACACCGTGAATTTGTATTCCGACAATAAATACTATGAACCGTATTCGCTTGGCTTGGGTGAAATCATGGAACTGTGGTACGTGAGGCGCCGCCTTACCGGTCAGGTGCCAAGCCCAGATACGGTAGAAGACCGCATTTATGAACTCGAAAAATTAGTGTACGATTTACAAAAACGCCTGAACATAAACCCAGGCAAAGGAACTTTGTAAAAACAAAGCCAAACTACACTTTGACACAAACCCGCTCTGGTATCTACCAGAACGGGTTTTGTGTTTTATAATGGCAAGTCAAAAAGTCGTTTAATAGAGACTCCCACGGGTACCAGGGGCCGGAAAGACGATGATGCCGGAAGAATGGGGTAGGGGCGCCAAAGGCATCCTCTACCCCCTTCTGATTAATACTCGTTCACTACAGGCCCTACCCGCGTTCTTAACTTTTCAAAACCGAACTAAGCCTATCCCCTTTCTTTACAAAAACCATAAAACCTTACAGCAGTAAGCCTGCCCGTTTTATTACTGTCTATCTGCTTTTAAGCCGTTTTAATTTTGCCTAAAAAAAAGATAATATAAGTATGAAACGGTTAATTTTATTTTCATTTTGCATCCTGGATATTTGCGTTTTAAGCATCGCTGGCTCAAACGATGCAAGCAAGGACCAGGTATTAGGCACCTGGCTCACGCAAGACCAGGCCTGCTATGTAACTATATATAATAATAGCGGCCACTACTATGGTAAAATAACTTGGTTGAAGACAACCACAGAAAACGGAAAGCCTGTAATGGATAGCCACAACCCTGACCAAACAAAGCGCAACCAGCCGCTTATGGGCCTCGTGATAATGCGCGACTTCACATACGATGGCGACAAGGTATTTGTGGATGGTAAAATATACGAGCCGCCGACAGGGAAAGACTATTCCTGCAAAATGAAAATTATTGATAATAATACACTTGAAGTGAGGGGCTACGTAGGCATCCCGCTATTCGGCGAAAGTGAAACCTGGAAAAGGGTAAAATAATAATTGGGAACAAGCCCATTAAAAATGGGCCCTAAAAATCTTTGGGGGATTGATAGCCTGTTCCGGGAAACCGGGGCGGGCTTTTTTTATTTGTAAGCCTGTATTAAAATGGTATTACCGCACCCCATTTAAGTTATTCTTTTTTATAATATCTACCTCAAAATCATCGATATATAATGGCTCCTTAGCATTTACGTCCCAAACAAATATCTTCATTTCATCGGCGGAATCGCTTGGTTTAGGGAAATTAGCATGAATGGTATATTTGGCCCACTTGTTATCATTTCGGCCAAATAAAACTATATCAACATAATTCCAGGCAATGGTTTTCGCGTTTTTATTGAATGTAACCACCAGTTGCGCGTTTAAGGGGGCTATACCATTTGCCCATACCGAAGCCTGTACCATGCTATCCCCGGAAATATCAGTTGGCGATAATTTTTTACTGAAAGTAGCGCTGAACATGCGTTCCCTGTCAAGGTAATTCGCCCACCGGCCGGAATGGTGGTGAATGGTATCCCTGAGTTCATATTTGCCCCAAAAATCGGGGGTTTCAAAACCATTAATGTATTTTTCAGAAATAGCTGAATTTGGTACATTGGCGCTATCGGGCGCATGGTAGTTAATAGCCTCCTTAAATAATACCCCCTCGTAACTTTTATCTGTCTTGCCAAATACCCTCCAGTATTTTTCAGCCGTCATCCCGCTCCATAATATAATATGATGCCTGAACTGGTAAAACTGCAATAGGTTTAGCATAAGGCATAAAACACAAACAACGCCCAATAAGCATTTTAAAAACCACGAAGTTATGTTGCCAAAAAGCAAGGCAAGCCCGATAGCCGGAAAAGCTAAAAATTCGATAAACTCCCTTGCGCCAAAGCACAGGCCATAATCAGTTGTCCACCAGCAAGAAATTACATAAGTAAGGGCAAGAAAAAAGCACGCAAAGGCCCAAAAGGCAAACTTATTATTTTTCAAATAAAAAAAATAGCCTAAAATACCAACAAATGCAAGTGGCGTCCAAATGAACCACCCTTTACTGAAGCCAAAAAGCACCGTCCCTATCATTGGCCTGCCAAAGTAGAACCGTTCGCCAACATAAGAATAAACGATAATATGCCCGGTTTCCCAATACCAAATTCCCATTTGCACGAATACAGGGAAACAATACAGTAAAAAGGCAACTAATAATTTCCGGTCTGCTCTAAAAACAGTTTTTATCCCTGCCAGGAAGTTTCTAAAACTACCGGCAAGAAAGGGCAGTGAAAGAAGAATAAGTATATTGACAGGCCGTAAGACTGTGATAAAACCAAGCGACAACGCGGCAAGCCATAAATATTTCCTGGCCTGAAAATGAAATACCCGGTAGATAGCCAGCAGAAAAACATTCATGGCAAAAAAGGAATAAAGATGGCTGTAGTCGGGGTCGCAGGTAACAAAATCAAAGAGGTTGGTGCCAATTGCTATGAGAAAAACGATTAACAAGGCAGCCCATTGATTGGGGTTGAAATATAACAAAAGACGGTTTAACGCCCTTAGCCCCAGGTAGAAATAAACAAGGGCGCCAAATACCAAAAACAATTGATAAATAAGTGAATAGCCATCGGCGGGCAGGCCGGAAATTTTAGCGATTAGGTGGGCGGTAAGAAAAAACGGCAGATGAAGAATAGCTACCCCGCTAAAATATTTATCAATAGTGGGCCCGTTGTAACCTACCGTAAAATCTAAATAGCTTCCATGTCCATAATATTTAATATTATGCGTATCCATATATTTAAAACTGGGGTCATGGTAGATAAAAAACGCTGGAAGATAGCCATAGTAGCCCTTGCCATCGGCATGGATTATCTTGTTCCATTCATTTCCTGAATGAAAAGAATAGATAAAAAAGGCCATCAACGCAACAATAATTTCTACCCCCCGCTTTCTTATTATTTTCAACATAAAAGGAAATGGAAACCGGTTTTTTTACAAATATAAAACAAAGATTGCGGCAAATTATTAAACACCTGGGGCGGGCTTGGTTTTATCAAGCCTTTCCAAGATTTCCAGTATTAGTTTGTTTTGGTTTTCAAGATATACCAAAATATTCAGCACTTCTGTTTCGGCCACGGTATTCACTTCAAAGTCCGATTGCGCCCGCGCTTCGGCGTGGTTTGAAATCAGGTTTTGCCCCACCATAATCAGCGGCATCAGGAATATCTGTATCATATTGGAAATAAATAACCATAGCACAAAAGCAGGGTAGGGGTCGAACCGCAAAGCGTTTGGGGCAAACATATTCCAGCCAAGCCATATCATTGTCCATAAAAATATGATAAGGAAAAAACCCATGCTGCCTACCCGGTTAGTAATCCATACCGCCAGTTTATCAAGGGAGCTTAATTTTTGTTTTAACTCCTGGTTAATGTCCCGGATGGGCTTCCGCAGTTTTTTTATTTCCTCAACGGTCAATGGTTTTTGGGTATTTTCCATAGGATTTTTTTTACAAAGGTTAAAAAAAGAAATTATATTTGACCCGGAAAGCGCAGCAGTGTTTTCGGGTTATATATCCATAGTGCTAAAAGATAAAAAAAACAGGAAATGGTGGTTTGCCGTGGCGGCTTTGGTGGCTGCCACGCTAAGCATTTCACTTTCGGTAAGGATTGGAAAACAAACCAATTTATATTCCGATTTTAATGTATTTTGGGTAGCAGGCAATAATTTTATTCATGGCAACCCGCTGTATAGCCAAATAGGCGGGGCGCGGCGGTTTATTTATCCGCCGTTCGCGGCCTGGCTTTTTCAGCTATTTTCTTTTTTTACTTTGAACCAGGCTGCCACTATTTTTGCGCTGGTTAATTTTATCCTTTATTTCTTCGTTATCAAGTTTACAGCCAAGGTATTCAATTTATTTGAGCCGCATAATCGAAGGTTACGGTTTGCCTTGTTTTTTGCCATATTGTTATCGTTCCGCTACTACTGGTACCATTTCTTTTTTTGCCAGTTAAATATCACTGTATATCTGCTTTGCCTGCTGGGTATATTATCTTATCTGCGGGCTAAAACTACTGCGGCAGCAGGCCTGTTTGTGGCGGCGGCTTTTATTAAAGTTTTTCCGGTTTTCTTTCTCTTATGGCTGGTAATAAGGGGCAATTGGAAAACTTCTTTCAGGATATTTTGCTTTGTTATTCTTTTTGCCTCCATCCCTTTGCTTTGGCGGGGGGCGGATAGGGGAATTTCGGACATAAAAGAATATTATACTTCTTTTATTCAGCCGTTTCAGAATGGCAGGGTGGAGCCGCAGTTTCAAAACTATAGCCTTTCATCGGCCATCTATAATATTTTCAGGCCCACGGAGAACGACCCGGGGTACGACTACCAGGTTTTTAACGTCAGCGAGGCTACGGCAAGCGCTATTTATAAAATTAGTTTTCTTTTAATTTTCGGGATGATGGTTTTTAATACCGCTTATAAGCGGTACCGGAAGAAGCCGGTATCGGCCTATGAGTTATCAATTATTTTTCTTGCCATGCTGCTGCTTTGCGGCATTACATGGGAATACCATTTAGTTACATTTCTTTTTGTGTTTGCAACCCTTTTATTGATAGAGACTAAAAACAAGTCAATATTTCTCAAATTTTTAAAAGCGTTTTTCATCTTTTGCGCTGCGATATGCGGCATCATAGGTTCTGATAC
>Ga0206800_1067_pt1 | contig 16062 bp, 11 predicted proteins | sample Alteio_BWOrgCont_64_FD_152898 | JGI IMG/M metagenome (GOLD analysis project Ga0206800, IMG submission 152898) | Enriched cells from forest soil in Barre Woods Harvard Forest LTER site, Petersham, Massachusetts, United States -... | ecosystem: Environmental > Terrestrial > Soil > Temperate forest >... | reverse complement strand
AATAGGCTGATTTGTAATTAGGAGAAATATGCTTTATGCTTTTAAAAATCTTAATAATCCTTAAATCTTGTGAATCCTGATTCAGACAGCCAACCCAAAATAAAAAGCCCCGGTGAACGGGCGTCCACCGAGGCCCTTATGAAAAACTATCTTCCTCAATTCAAAGGTACAACTAATTTATAACTCTCCAAACACTTTAACCATTTTTAACAGTTGTTTTTTGCTTATTTTTAATACTTGTTGAATTAAAGATTATTATGAAAGAGGCAAATCTAAATCATTCTTAAATTCTACTTCAAAATTCGCTTGTTCAAATGTTCGCTTGTTCTATTTGTTTCCATTTTCGTCCTTATCCACCCTCTTGTAGAAGTCCGAAAAATTAGTTGTTATCGTTACGGTATTTGAGGCGGAGGAAATATGATAGGCCGCCCTTCCGTAAGAAATATTGAACTTGTTTATTTTCACCCCGGCCCCATAAGAAAACCCCACAAAACCAGCCTCATCAGGTATTGCCAGTTCCACGCGCCGCTGGTAGTTGTACCCGAACCGTAAAAAGAAATTCTTGCCCGGCAGCAGTTCCCCGGCAAATATAAAATGTTCAGCTATTTTTTGGGAGAGCGGCACCGTTTGCACAATCGGCTGCCCGGTGGTAAGGTTGGTTTCCACAGGGGCGTTGGTATTGATATAGCTCATGTCGAATACCTCAAGGTGCTGCAAAATAGCCGATACCCGCAGGGGCAGGTGCGCCAGCCTGTAGGCTATACCACCCTGTATTTCAAATGGCAATGGCTCCCTGGTATAGTCGTAAGGTTTTATTTCAGCCCCCATGTTCCGCAAAACAAGGGCTGTGGTAAACAGCCCGTCTTTACTTTGATAGTACCCGCCCAAATCAGCAGCCAGCCCCGTAGAAGTATAGTTGGCAAGCATCGAATATATAAACTTCAACTGGGCCCCGTACGAAAACCGGCGCCACTGGTTGCCGTAGCCAACGAAATAATTGTACTCGCCTGGCGTATAGCTACCCAATATATTCCCCACGTCATCCGCTTCTATTATAGTACCGTAATTAATATATTGCAGGCCGGCAATAAAAGTGCCTACGCTATCAAAGTGCTTTGCATAAGCTACCGTTCCAAAATTTATTCCCGCGATATAATCAATATAAGAAATTTCAAAATGATTGTCCATAGAAGGGTTTAGCAGGGCAGGGTTTTGAATGGCAAGGGTAATATCATCATCCTTAACGCAATTCAAAACACCCCCCAGCGCCGAAGTCCGTGATGAAACAGGCAGGTTAAGAAACTGATAGACGCCAATACCGCCGATTTGGGAATAGCACGAAAACGTCCCCAAAACGATAAAGGCAAATAAAAGCAGTTGTTTCTTAATCATTGAGCAAATTAACGGAAAAGAATGGAATTAATTGTTAAACTGTTGCATTGTTAAATTGTTGAAGGGGGCCGTATCTCATTTTTCGTTTTTCAATAATTTTATTTTTAATTGCAATACTGAAAACGCATATCATGGCAATTTTTGAATACTATTTCCAATAAAACAATAAACACTTATAAGTTTTGGCTTATAAGTGTTTAATAATCTTTCTTGTGCCCACGAAGAGACTCGAACTCTTAAGTATTGCTACAACGGCTTCTGAGACCGCAACGTTTACCAATTTCGCCACGTGGGCAATTAAAAGATTGCAAATGTAGGATTATTTCTAAATTTGTGGAGCCTAATTGATGATTTTGAAGAACTGTGTTAAACCAGATTAACCTTTGAGATGTTTCTTAGAGGTGATAATGACCTGAATATATAATGAATGAAGAAAATGTTTACAAAATTTAAAATACTGCAATCCTTCATAATAGCATCGGTTCTATTTCCCATTGCAGGCATAGCCCAGGCGCATTGCGGCACAGATGAAATGTATAAAATCCGGCTCAGAAACAACCCTGGCCTGGCGCAAAAAGAGATGGAAGCGAACAATCTTTCCGCGAATGTACCGGTACAGGTTGCCAATAAAACCGGTGCAGTGAGGGTTATTCCTGTGGTTTTTCATATTATCCATGAATATGGCCCTGAGAATATTCCAAAGCAAAAAGTGCTTACTGAAATTGACAGCCTAAATAAATGCTACCGGGGCTGGAACGGCGATACTTCATTGGTCAGGCCACAATTTAAGCGCCTCATTGCCGACTGTAATATACAGTTCGTACTTGCAAAACTTGACCCTAACGGAAATTGTACCGATGGCATTGACAGGATTGCTTCGCCGCAGACATATAATGCTGACGATAATACAAAATCCCTTAGCCTTTGGGACCCAACTAAATATTTTAATGTATGGGTTGTTTCAGCTATAAACAGTTCAAGCGTTCCTCCCGGCGAATATATTTTAGGATATTCTACTTTTCCGTGGGAAGCAGGTGATACAACGGATGGGGTCATTATCCGCTCGGACCAAATTGGCACCGGCACTAAAACTTTAGTGCACGAGGCAGGCCATTATTTTGGGCTTTACCATCCTTTTCAGGGTGGGTGCGGCACCAGTTGCAGCAATGCAAACACAGGTGGCGATGGCATTTGTGATACCCCGCCAACCTCCGATGAAAACTTCAACTGTGATGAAACTGACCATGCCTGCAATAACGACACCCCCATGACTGAAAACTACATGGATTATTCGGGGTGCAGTTACCTATTTACTACCGACCAGGTCAATGTCAGGATTAATACATATACCCCGCATTACCGCAGCAACCTATATTCTGCTACCAACCTTGCCGCTACCGGCGTAGATGGTAGCTATAACCCTGTGTATTGCGCCCCCATTGCCGATTTTTACAGTTCTGCTACAATAACCTGCAATAGCAAACCGGTCCAGTTTTTCAATGCCCCGTTCAACGGCCCTGTATCTACTTATTCATGGTCTTTTCCGGGCGGCACCCCAAATGCTTCCATAGATTCAAGCCCGGTAATTACTTACGCTTCGCCGGGCCTATACAGTGTTTCGCTTACGGTAAAAAACTCGCAGGGCTTTAATATAAAAACTAAGAACGGGTTTATTGATGTTAATGACTCTGACAAATTAGTTTCCCCATTTTCTGAAGGTTTTGAAACCTTTAGCCAGGCAAGCGGCAACTGGCAGTTTCCTCGAAATGCGGGCCAAAATGGGAATTTAGGCTTTCAACTCACCAGTTCAGCCGCAAATACAGGCAAGTATTCGCTTTCGCTATTAAACAGGGAAGGGATTTTAGACTCCTCCTATTCGTTTACAATGCCGCCTGTTGATATTTCGCAAGACGCGAATTATACAATTCAATTTGCTTATGCTTTTGCAAAATCAGCTTCTACTAACACTGATAAATTCCAGGTACAGGTTTCTCAGGATTGCGGGGTTACTTTCGAGAACATATATTTGCGCCCGGTTGCCGAATTTAACACTACATCCATTTTAGTGCCGCTTAGTACCGGTTTTATACCCGATTCTTCAGAATGGAAACAGGCGAATATCAGTTTCGGAAATTTTAGTTTTACCAAGGAATTATATTTTAAATTCGTCATCACTAATGGGGGCGGCAATGATTTTTATATTGATAATATTAATGTTGGAACTGCTGCCAGCGGTATAAATAACATAACAACTTCAATAAATGAGGTGGAAGTATATCCTAATCCTGTAACTTCGCAGATTACAATTGATTTGAATTCGGCGCAGGGTACAAAATTATCAATGGAAGTAATTGATATGGAGGGAAGAAACTTATCCGAAATGACTAATATAGATATAGTACAAGGAAGGCAAAGCATTACTTTCCAGGCCAGGCAGCTAAATATTTTTCATCCGGGAATGTATTATTTAAAGTTGAGCGACGGTAATTCAGTTTCAGTAAAGAAAATAATTGTAGAATAAACGCCCTAAAAGCATATAATGATTAAAAACCTTGTTATTGTAGAATCGCCGGCCAAGGCGAAAACCATCGAAAAATTTTTAGGCAAAGATTTTACTGTTAAATCCTGTTTCGGCCATATCAGGGATTTGGCCGAAGATGGCCTTTCTGTGGACGTTAAAAGAAATTTTGAGCCGAACTATGTGGTGCCGGAAGATAAAAAGAAAATTGTTGGCGAACTAAAAAAACTTGCCAAAGAAGCTGAAACCACCTGGCTTGCTACGGACGAGGACCGCGAGGGCGAGGCTATTTCCTGGCACCTTGCCGAAACATTGGACCTTGAAAAAGAACACACACGCCGCATTGTTTTTCATGAAATCACTAAGCCTGCTATCCTTAGCGCCATTGAGCACCCTCGCGAAATTGATGAAAACCTTGTAAACGCGCAGCAGGCCCGCCGGATATTAGACAGGCTTGTTGGTTTTGAACTTTCTCCTATATTGTGGCGAAAAATAAAACCCGCTTTATCGGCAGGCAGGGTGCAGTCGGTAGCTGTGAGGCTTATTGTTGAGCGCGAAAGGGAAATCATTGCCCATGAATATAAATCCAGTTATAAAGTTACGGCCTCCTTCCATCCCGTAAAGGCGGATGGTACTCTTACCGATGCCGTTTTAAAAGCGGAACTGCCCGAAAAATTCAATACCCTGCCGCAGGCCCGCGCCTTTCTCGAAACCTGCCTTGAGGCACAGTTTTCCATTCAGGATATTGAAGTGAAACCTGCCACCAAATCGCCAGCGCCGCCATTTACTACCTCCACATTGCAGCAGGAAGCGTCGCGTAAACTTGGGTATTCCGTTACCCGTACTATGGTGGTAGCGCAGAAACTATACGAGGCCGGCCATATTACCTATATGCGTACCGACTCATTAAACCTGGCTGAAACCGCCCTTGAGGACATAAAAAAAGACATTATTTCCTCGTATGGTGAAAACTACGCCCACCAACGAAAATACACCACTAAAAACGCCTCCGCACAGGAAGCGCATGAAGCCATACGCCCTACTTATATCGCCAACCATGCCATTACGGGCGACAATGCCGAAGTGCGGCTCTATGACCTGATTTGGAAAAGGACCATAGCCAGCCAGATGGCCAATGCCAAACTCGAAAAAACCAATGTTAAAATAAAAGTATCCAGTTCTCCATTGCATTTGCTTGCCACAGGAGAGGTATTGAAGTTTGACGGATTCCTGAAAGTTTATCTCGAATCGAAAGACGATGAAGAGGATGAAGAAGTGAAAGGGATGCTGCCGCCCTTAAACCCCGGGCAAAAACTTTCACTTATTGAACTAATAGGTACTGAGCGTTACAACCGCCCGCCTGCGCGATATACGGAGGCGTCGTTGGTAAAGAAATTAGAAGAACTTGGCATAGGCCGTCCGTCCACTTATGCGCCTACTATTAATACGGTACAAAACAGGGGCTACGTAATAAAAGGCGACCAGGACGGCGAGGAAAGGCAATTTAATGTCCTTACCCTGAAAAACAAACAGATAAAAGAAGAGATAAATAAAGAAGTATTTGGGCGCGACAGGAACAAACTTTTCCCAAGTAATATCGGAATGATGGTGAACGATTTCCTCCTTCTCCATTTTGATACGGTACTTGATTATCAGTTCACCGCCAATGTTGAAAAAGAATTTGACGAAATAGCCGAAGGCAAAAAGCAATGGCAGGATATGCTTGAGGAGTTTTACGGCCCGTTTCATGAAATTGTAGAAGAAACCACAAAGAGTACTATCAGGGTCCGTTCTGAAAGGGAAATAGGCGTGGACCCGAAAACCGGGCGCAAAGTATATGCCCGTATGGGTAAATTTGGCCCCCACGTACAGATTGGCGAAACCGACAATGACGAAAAGCCCCTTTATGCCCGTCTTCGCAAAAACCAGCTTATTGATACCATCACCATGGAAGAGGCAATGGATTTATTCAAACTGCCGCGCAATATTGGTGATTTTGAAGGGGAAAAGGTGGTAGTTTCCATTGGCAAGTTCGGCCCTTATGTCTCTCATAATAAAGCATTTTATTCCCTGCCAAAAGACGAAGACCCATACAGCATTGAGCTTCCGGCGGCTACTGAAATTATAGTGAGGAAAAGGATTGAAAAAGAAAACAAAACTATAAAAACATTTGAATATGAAGAAAAGCCAATGCAATTGCTGCGCGGGCGTTTCGGGCCATATATTGCTTATGACAGGTTGAACGTAACCATACCCAAAGGCACTGACCCGGAAACCATTACCCTTGAAGAATGCCTCGTGCTCATTGAAGCCAAAAGGGCCACTTCACCAAAAAAGCCAGAGAAGAAAAAACCGGAGAAGAAAACCGCCGAAAAGAAGCCCGCAGTAAAAAGAAAAGCCCCGGCAAAAAAGAAAGCCGTTAAGAAAAGTTAAACGTTATAAAGTTATTGAGTTATTAAGAGAAAAAAAATAACTCATTAACCTAATAACTTAATAACCTAATAACTTAGTAACTTGGACATAAACGAAATAAACGCACTTATCTCCCTGCTGGATGATACCGACGAGGAAGTATTGGTACACGTTACCGGTAAATTACTTTCTTACGGCGAAAGCGTTATCCCCATTCTGGAAGACCGCTACCTCGCGGCAACCGAAAAAATCCTCCAGGCGAAAATACACGAAATAATAGATATAATTCACCGTACAGGCCTGCAACGCGATTTGCAAAAATGGGCTGCAGAAGGCGGCCAGGACCTTTTTGAAGGCTACTTCCTTATTTCCCGGTTCCGCTATCCCGAACTCAACAAACAAGCCATTAATAACCAACTCGATAAAATAAGGCTCGATGCCTGGCTGGAATTAAATTTCATGCTCTCGCCGCTCGATAAAGTCCGCATACTCAACAACGTATTCTACGACATTTGCGGGTTCAAAGGCAATATCGACAATTACCATTCGCCCGACAATTCATACATCAACCGCGTGCTGGAAACCAAAAAAGGCAACCCTATTTCCCTTGCCATTATCTATTCCATTATCGCGCAGCGGCTCAATATCCCGGTGTTTGGCGTAAACCTGCCCCAGCACTTCATCCTTGCCTACAAAGACGATTCTTCGTTACAGGACATGAGTTCGTTCAAAGGCAACCTCTACCTCGACCCCCTGATGCACGCCGATGTCCTTTTTTATATCAATGCTTTCAATAAAGGCGCTGTTTTCAGTAAGTGGAATATTGATAATTTCCTCAAACAACTTAACATCAAGCCACAGGAAATTTATTACGAGCCCTGCTCCAATATCGAAATAATCATGCGCGTTTGCCGCAACCTCATATTCTCTTACGAAAAACTGAACGACACCCTCCATGCCCGCGGCCTCAACGAACTACTGAATATTTTACAGCCATTCAGCAATATTTTTTAAGGGGCAAACCAAAAATTAAAATATTTCCATACCTGGCTACTCTTTTAAACCTTTATATTCATGAGTTATTCCCCCTGCAAGCCCGTTACCCCACCTGACACGACAAACCGCATGGCTTCGGCATAGTTGCCATGAAAAGGCTGTATTTTTTCTGTAGGTACTATGGCTACATTGCCGGCAAGTGAATAAGCGGTAGGGAAATACACAGCCATTTTGCCTACAATGCCCAGGTTGCTCAGGTTTTCGCGGGTAACAAAACCGATGTGCTGTACACCGTTCCCCAAAATATCTACCAATACGGGTTTGGTAAAGGTTTTTTTTTCGCCTAAAAAGGCATTAGCGAGGTCGCGGATAGAGGTATAGATTATTTTTACAAGGGGTGTTTTGGAAGCCACGTAGTCCACTATTTTCAAAATGCCCGTGCCGAGGATGCCCGATGTGAGGAAGCCTAAGATAGTAATGCCCAATAGCACAATGACAATTCCTAAACCGGGTATATGGCCTATACCCGGAAAATTAAAATCGAGCATGGCGTTTACCTTCATCACGGCCACAACAATGATGTACAAAGTAGCGCCTAAAGGCAGCAGCACCAAAAGGCCATGCAGAAAATATGTGAGTAATTTTTTCATTCCTGTTTAGGTGGCAGGTTGTTTCTCATTCAAAGGCAAGCTCATTTGATACAGCACATCCGGGTCAAAATCAACCTGGTTGTCCCAGGAAAGCGTGCCATAAGAATCTAATTTCACTGTATTAAAATACGCCGGGTCGGCAAGTTTGCTCGTCCACCCGTTATTTCCGGCTTTGAATTCGCGCACCCATTCCATCAAATCAATTTTCCTGATTTCGTTCGTATTGAATTTGCAAACTACCTGAAAAGGTTGTACAGAAATAATTTGAGTGATTTTGTGGAGCATATTATTATAAAGGTTCAATTGATTTCCAATCTGGCTGGCCCTTGCTAAGAACATCAAAATCATAAAGGAGTTCCTCTTTATGCAATTCAGTCCAATCCTGCACCAACCGTAAAGCCCTGCGGGGAAGAAAACCCTCTATCACTTCTCCAGATTCTATATTTATCATAGCTGAATGTTCACCATAATCAGCATGAAAATGAGGGGGAAAATGGTCTTTTATGAACATTTTAACAATAATTCCATAGAACCTACTTATTTCAGGCATTTTATTTCTTTCTTACAAAGTTAATTGTTCTTTATTAACACAGGCTTTACTTTTCCAAAACATCCTTGCCAATATCCCCCCTAAAAAACATCCCGTCAAAATGGATATGGGACAATGACTTATATGTTTGTCCTAATGCGGATTCCAAATCACCGGCAAGCGATGTAACGGCTACTACCCTGCCGCCGGAACTAACAATATTGCCCTTTTCCATTTTAGTACCTGCATGAAAAACAAGGCTTTCTTTGATTTGAGCAAGTCCTGAAACCTTTTTCCCTTTGTCAAAATCGCCGGGGTAGCCACCGGATACGGCTATAACGCAAACTGCATGGCGTGAATCTATTTCCAATGTTTGGCTTTGCAATTTCCCTTGAGCGGCTGCATACATGAGCGGCACTATATCCGATTTTACCCGGGGCATCACGGATTCGGTTTCCGGGTCGCCCATGCGGACGTTATATTCAATGACAAAAGGGGTATTAGATGTTGGGTGTTGGGTGTTAGCAGGGTGGTTTGTTATCATTAGGCCAAAGAAAACAAAACCGCGATAATCAAGGTTTTCTTTTTGGAGGCCATTGATAGTGGGTTCAATGATTTGCCGCCTTACTTTTTCCATAAAAGCAGGTGCGGCAAATGGCACGGGGGATATGCTGCCCATGCCGCCGGTATTAGGGCCGCTGTCCCCCTCCCCTACCCTTTTATAATCTTTGGCTTCGGGCAATAGAACATAGTTTTTGCCATCGGTCAAAATAAAAACCGAAAGCTCAATACCATTAAGAAACTGCTCTACAACAACCTTATCCCCGGAGTGGCCAAATTTATCACCCTGCCAAACTTCATTAAAGAAATCTTCCGCTTCTTTTTCATTTATAGGAATTGATACCCCTTTTCCGGCGGCGAGGCCATCGGCTTTTAGCACTATTGGGTATCCATTTTGTTTTACAAAAGCCATTGCTTCATGGTATTGTCCTTTGTGGAAAGTTTTGTACTTTGCCGTAGGGATGCCGTATTTGAGCATAAACTCCTTGGCAAAATCCTTGCTGCTTTCCAGTTGCCCGGCCTTTGCCGAGGGAGCAAGAATAGGGATATTTTTCAATTCGTTATCATTCTTGAAAAAATCGGCAATGCCTTTTGCAATAGGGTCTTCGGGGCCGCAAATAACGAAATTGATTTTGTTTTGGAGAACGGCCTTTTTAACCCCTTCAAAATCATCGGCTTTTATGGGCAGGTTTGTTCCTAATAGCGCCGTGCCTGGGTTGCCGGGGGCGATGAATAGCGCCTTACATTCAGGGCTTTGGGTTATTTTCCAGGCAAGGGCGTTTTCCCGTCCGCCGCCGCCTAATAAAAGTATGTTCACTTTGCTATTTGTTGATTGTTAATTGTTGATTGTTATATCAAGTTATTAAATTGCTTCTATGTTAGATATTAATTTCGGTACGAAGATAAGGGGGAATTTTGAACCATCGATTAGGCCTTGCGTAATCATTTTCCCGGTAATAATTTTAATCGTCCTGCCAAGGCGGGTAAACCAAATTTGGAATATTTTTGCCTGTCTAAACTATTATCTTTTGCAAACTGTTTGGAATATAAGTATATTGTACCTTTATTTTGCCCCGTGATATTGTTTAATATTAGAAAAATCCTTTTAACCCTGCTTTTATGCTGCCTGTATTGTGGCGCATGGGCTACGCACAACCGGGCGGGCATGATAACCTATAAGCACCTGTCGGGTAATAGTTTTCAGATTACACTTACCACCTATACCAATACCAATAGCAGCATTGACCGCAACCCGGTAGTTATTCATTTTAGCGATGGTGATTCCGCCACTGTATATCGTTCTACAGACCTGGTGATAGCTAAACCACCGGACATTAATACTAAAATGAACGTATATATCACTACCCATACGTTTCCCGGCCCAGGTAGATATATCATTAGTTTTCTTGATGACAACCGTGTAGCCGGTGTACTTAATATGACAAATTCGGTAGGCACTGCATTTTTTGTTCAAACGATACTTGAAATAAACCCTGGGATTGGGTACGATAATTCCCCGGAAATACTTCAGCCCCCCATTGATGAGGGGTGTATAGGCCATGTATTTATGTATAACCCTAATGCCTACGACCCCGACGGCGACAGCTTAAGCTATTTGCTAACCCCCCCACTGGCAGATACAAACACGCAGGTTGATAACTATTTGCAACCCTGGGCAAGTAATTATTTCACCCTTGACCCTGTTACAGGGCAGTTGGTTTGGAATAGCCCGGAAGCAAACCCCCAGGGGGCAGCCACAGGCATCTATAATATAGCCATTAGGATAAATGAATACCGGGGCAAAATATTAATCGGCTATGTGCTTGAAGACATGGAGATAATAATTGATAACTGCCAAAACCACGACCCTACCATATCTAAAGTAAATGACACCTGTGTAGAGGCCGGCATTAACTACCTTATGAGCGTAAATGTAATAGGTAACGATTCTATGGACCATACTTTAGATTCAATATATATTACAGGCACCGGCGGGCCTTTTATACTCCCCGCCGATTCGGCGTATATGTCGCCGGATACGGGCAGGGGGCTGGGTTCGGCTATATCTACTTTTGATTGGTACATAGGTTGCGGTTTAATACGGAAATCGCCTTATTCAGTTGTTTTTAAATCCACCAGCGCAAACCTTGTTAACCCGCTTACCACACTTGAGCAGATGGATATAACCGTAGTGGGCCCGCCGCCGCTGAACCTGGCATCAGGCGCTTTCAATAATCAAATAACACTAACCTGGAACCAACCGTCTTGTATTAAAAGCTGCATCGGGTATTTTATATACCGAAAAACAGACTCATCGAGCTGGGTACATGGCAACTGTGAAACAGGCGTACCGGCCTATACCGGTTTTGTACTGATAGATACCATTTTAAATCCTGACAGCACCACTTTTATAGACAATGGCCATGGGGATGGTTTAGAAACCGGGATTAGGTATTGCTACCACGTTACCGCTATTTACCTCAATAGCGGGCAATATGATTATGTAGAAGGGTATGCCTCCAATGAAACCTGTAGTGAACTTAACAAGGATTTGCCCGCCCTAACGCATAATACAGTGCTGGCTACCGATAATACCAAAGGCGTAATACATATTGACTGGGTGCGGCCCACCAAACTTGATACGGTACAATACCCCGGCCCCTATCATTACTATGTATATAGGGGCGGCACAATCATTGATTCTTCTGCCAGCGCCCTTCTTTCAGGTTTAATCGATACGTCCTTTACCGACACGGCATTGAATACAGTGGCCAACCCCTATACCTACAATATAGAGTTTTATAATACTTTTAAAGGGGCAAAAAATTATCTTGGCCGTACGGCAGGCTCATCCATATACCTATCTATCCGCCCGGCGCATAAGGAATTGCTGCTTTCCTGGGCTGTAAATGTTCCGTGGGAAAACCTTTATTATACCATTTACAAACAAGATAAAACCACCGGCAAATTCGATTCAATTGCCACCGTTACTACCACTGCCTATACCGATACCGGCCTGGTAAACGGTGCGGAATATTGTTATTATATACAGTCGGTTGGCAAATATTATGTGGAAGGTTTTCCCGGCCAATTGGTAAATTTGTCGCAGGAGCGGTGCGGTAAACCCAAAGACACCGTGCGGCCATGCCCGGTAATATTGGATTTGGCAAAGAATTGCGATTCGTTTACCAATGCTCTTTCATGGCAAAGGGTGGATAGCTGCACCAAAGAAGTGATATATTACCGGATATACTTTAGCCCTTCGTTTAAGGATGAAAAATTTACCTTAATAGATTCCGCCATTGGCCTGAATAACACCACCTATATTGATAGCAGGCAGGTGCTTCATACGTCCCTTGCGGGCTGCTATGCTGTAACCGCCATTGATTCATACTATAATGAAAGTATTTTCAGCAATGTGGTTTGTTCAGACAATTGCCCTGTATATAAACTACCTAATGTATTTACCCCGAATGGCGATAATATAAATGACCAGTTTGTGCCTATGCCCGGCTATAAGTTTATCCAGAGCATTGATTTAAAAATCCTTAACCGCCTCGGCCAGGTTGTATATACTACCCACGACCCCGCCATAAACTGGGACGGCACCGACCAAAGCAGCAATAACGCCCCCCTGCCCGCAGGTACCTACTACTATATATGTGTAGTGCATGAACTTCACCTTGACAATATAATTATAGACAAACCTTTAGAGGGAACCATAACTTTGATACGGTAACCCCTAAAGGGGGAAATTTGGCGGCAAAAACCTATTAGGTTTTGAAAACCTTATAGGTTTGGCAAGGAATATTTTTTGATTTACACAAAGGTATAAAAGTTTAATTTTTAATTTCGACAAATATGTTTTCAGGAATAATAGAAGATTTGGCCCAGGTCCATTCCATTGAGGCAAAGGATGGCAATATGGTTATATGGCTTGCAGGCCGCCTGGCGCCGGAATTTAAAATAGACCAGAGTATTTGCCACAATGGTGCCTGCCTGACTGTAGAAGAGGTAAATGAAAACCTGTACAGGGTAACGGCCATCCGTGAAACGCTTGAAAAATCGAATATCGGGGAATTAAAACAAGGCGATTATGTGAACCTGGAAAGGAGCATCCGGCTACAGGACAGGCTTGACGGGCATATAGTGCAGGGCCATGTGGACGGCACAGGTATATGTACAGATATAAAAGAGGCAGGGGGAAGCTGGGTTTATACATTTGAATACGGTAAAAAATTTGAAACCCTTATTATCGAAAAAGGCTCTATCGCTGTAAACGGGGTTAGCTTAACATTATTTGATTGCCTGGGAAATAAATTTTCAGTAGCAATCATCCCTTATACTAAACAACATACCAATATTGGCTTTATCAAACAAGGCGATAGGGTAAACCTTGAATTTGACATATTGGGCAAATATGTTCAGCGGTGGTTGGAGAGAAAACAATAGAGCTTTGACCATCCGACTGTAGGTACTTGCTATTGAGCCATTTTTGGCGCTATACCTATAATGTTTTGAAAACCTTATAGGTTTGATACAGGAAATTTAGTAAGGGGAATCGCTAAAGTTTTAACGTCAGCGAATCCTTACCAACAAAAAAGGCCACCTTTCGGCAGCCTTTTTACTATATCATCCGATATTATATTATTGTCTTGGTTTTGGTTTTTGATAGTCGCGTTTGCTTGTACCTACGCGAATCATGGCGCAACGGAAACCAAGTTCATTTGATGATTGGTTTTCGTCAAGGAACCTTCTTGAAGCCGGGGTCATCCAGAACGCGCGGTCATTCCAGCCACCGCCTTTATATACGTGGGCGTGGTCGCTGATTAAAGTATTATTACCATAATCATATCCTTCCTGCTCGTTGTTATAGGTCATTTCGTCTTTTGAACCAATATTATCAGCTTTGCGGTAGTTTCTGCGGTTTGCATTTTCTTCCACTGTTACGTCTGTATATTTTATACGGCCAAGGCTGTCTTTATCCGCTACATACCCGTCCTGGTCGCGAACTACTTTTTTGAATACGTTACCACGGAATGAGTTAAAGTCGCTTGCATCTTCATACGTCAATGGCCTGTAAACGTCAAGTACCCACTCGTTCACATTGCCGCTCATATTATATAAGCCGAAATCATTAGGCCAATAGCTCACTACCGGTGCGGTAATAGCGGAAGCATCATTTGGGTCTTCCGAAATACCCTGGTTATCACCACGGCCACGTTTAAAGTTACAACGGAACTTCCCTACATAGCGGCCATCGTTTTGGCGAAGTGAAAGGCCGTCCCAGGAATATATCCTTCTTTCATTTACGTTTTCAAATTTAGCATTTCCTTGTTCGGCAAGGGCGGCATATTCCCATTCAGCTTCGGTGGGCAGCCTGTAGTCAGGCTGCAATATACCATCTTCTACTTTTACCCGGCGGCCGCCTTTGCTTTTATTACCGGAATAATCAGTCATGTGGTGGTGGCCCGGTTTGGGTTCGTACTTGCCAACTAAATAGGCCTCGGTATTAAAATTATCTTCGTTTTTTTGGTCAGGGTTTTTAGAAATCAGGCCCTTTCCAATCATTATTTGCTCATTCACGCGGTCGGTCCTCCATTGGCAGTAGTTATTGGCCTGTACCCAGTTTACCCCTACTACAGGATAATCCTGATAGGCGGGGTGCCTGAAATATGTCCTCACGTAAGGCTCATTATAGGCCAATTTATCCCTCCAACAAAGTGTATCGGGTTTTGCTTGCTCTAAAACTTGTGGATAATCAACATATACCCTTTGAAGCCAAAACAGGTATTCGAGATAATCTATATTTGCCACTTCAGTTTCATCCATGTAAAAATCCGAGATAGTTTCCCGTCTTGGCACTGCATCAGATTCATAAGTAACATCCTGCTCCTGCATACCCATAGTAAAAGTGCCACCGGGAATATAAACTAGATTGGGGCCTGTAGCCTGCTCCCGGTAAGGGTGTTTTTCAAAACCGCCCATTTTTTTGTCGTTATAATTCCACCCTGTGGTAAGCGATTTTTGTTTGTTGCAAGACAGCATCATACCGCATAAACCAACAAGCGCTACAAGAAATAACCTTCTTTTCATCATCATCCTTATAAAATTGTATAACCTTTAATTTCGTACCCTATTATTAATAGAATAACTGCAAAAATAGTTTTTTATTATAAATAAAAGTAATTTTTCAATTAAAAAATCTTGCTTTGCACAACGCAGGCATAGCAATAAGTTTAATCTTACCTAAAGCCCGGGCATGGAACGGGTTTCCAATGCCTTTTCTTTTTATGGTCGTATTTCTGTAGCTGCACAATTAATGAAACTTCATGGCTGCCGGTAGCTGCAGTGCGTGCCTGCGATACCGTTAAGTCATAACTATACCCGATTTGCACGGCATCTTTCCTAACGCCGATAAGCGCCATAATAGCATCGGAATTGGGGGCGGTTTGGCGGTACCAAAGCCCGGCCATAAAATATGTTTTAATAAGGTAGGCGCCAAAATTTACCTGGGTAAATTTTGCCTGGCGCTGGAACAAAATATTAGGCGAAATAAATGTTTCCGGGTCGCGCTTCCAGTTATCCACAGCAATTAAAGTACCCACGTGTACGGTTACCTTTACAGGCAGGGTACTTGCAGGGTTATTAAAAAAGGATTGCTCTGGCTGGATAATGTGGTTTACAGCTATCCCGGCAAAGAAATTGCTTGAATAGGCAAGTATGCCGGCTGAAAAATCGGGTATAATAGAAGTGGTTTGCACACCGCCATTACCAATTAATTCTTTAGTAGGATATATAAAGCCAAGGCGGGAGTCAATCTGGTCGCCGAAACGCAGTTTGCTCCAATCTATGCTTCTTTGGAAGGCGGCTGCTTCAATGGCCATATTTACATAGAAATAATCTTTAACGCCATTATCTTTTAATACGAGTTGGTAAGAATACATACCGCTAACTGTATTTGTAGTAAGGTTGCCATCGCCGGCATGGTCGCTCATCACCTG
>Ga0206800_1066_pt1 | contig 16141 bp, 24 predicted proteins | sample Alteio_BWOrgCont_64_FD_152898 | JGI IMG/M metagenome (GOLD analysis project Ga0206800, IMG submission 152898) | Enriched cells from forest soil in Barre Woods Harvard Forest LTER site, Petersham, Massachusetts, United States -... | ecosystem: Environmental > Terrestrial > Soil > Temperate forest >... | reverse complement strand
AGTAATATTTCTATTTTTACAAGCTAAACCAAAGTACAAGAATTGAAAGTCTTTAATTTTTTAGCCCTATATTATTGCCCTCAATTTTTACCTTCCCCCCATCAATCAAATTACGGACTTCGTTTACAATGTTTTTCTCTTCAAAGGCAGGCAGGCTTTTTATCAGGTCGGCCATTGTTATTGGTTGTTTTTCTCTAAGGACATTTATAATGCTTTGGGTAATATTTTCTGTTGTTTCTTTTGATTTGTTTTTAAGGCAATAGTCGCAATGCCCGCAATTTTTTGTTATTTCTTCGCCGAAGTAGCCAAGCAGCATTTTGCTCCGGCAGCGGTTGGTGGTTGTAATATATTCGACTACTGCTTCTATTTTTTCCTTGATTATTTTTTTTCTGTCAAAAACATATTGTGGCGGCAAGTGCAGGTTGCCATTGGAAAGCCTCTCGGTGAGATAGGTTATTTGCGGCGAAGAATTTTGCTGCCTGTAATCAATCAGGTTTAGCCTTTTTAGTTCGCTCAGTTGCTGGATTACATCTTTTATTCTCATTTTCAGGCGGGGGGCCATTTGTTCCTCTTTTATATTTACATATTGTTCAAAACAGCCCCCATAAGCACGGAGGATAAATTTCATAAGGGGTTCAAAATGGATATGCTCTACCTGGAATTTATAAAAACTATGGTTGTCCACTATTATCATGATGCGCGATGGCATATATACCCCTTCCGATACTGCAAGGTAGCCTGCGTTCTCAAGCATTTTTAGCGCATTGTGTACTTTTACAGCTGATAACTCATATTTGGCGCAGAAATCACTGATGTTAAAATCAAAAGCCGTATCCTGCCCTGCCCCTTCAGGCAACTGGAAAAAATTGCCCAGCGCATGGTAAACCCTTTTTACTTCGTCCACATCCGGGTAGTCGCGGTCTGTTTTTATTTCCAGTTCCCGTTTATCTGAGGGGCCCGCCAGCGCTATGGCAAAGGCTTTTTTGCCATCCCTTCCTCCCCGGCCCGCTTCCTGGTAATAGGCTTCAAGGCTGTCAGGAATATCATAGTGGATTACCTGGCGCACATCGGCCTTGTCTATCCCCATCCCGAAAGCGTTGGTACACACCATGACGCGTATTTTATTTTCTTTCCAGCTTTCCTGCTTTTTATTTCGCTCTGCCATCTCCAGCCCGGCATGGTAATAATCCGCAGAAATTCCCACCGCCTTCAATGAAACCGCTATTTCTTTGGTTGACCTGCGGTTCCGGGTATAGATAATGGCAGGGCCTGCAGTTTTTTTGAGCAAATCCGGTACACGCTTTCTTTTATCCTCTTCCTGAATGACAGCATAAATAAGGTTTGGCCTATCGTACCCTGCCTGAAATGCCTGGCTTTGTGGCCGGAATTCCAGTTTTTCCATAATATCCGTTTTTACTTTCTGGGTAGCAGTGGCTGTAAGTGCAAGGATGGGCGTCTTAGGAAAATGCTCGCGGATTGACGCGATTTTCAGGTAAGAAGGGCGGAAATCGTACCCCCATTGCGAGATGCAATGTGCTTCGTCCACGGCAATCAGGTTTACCGGCAGCAATGGGGCGCGTGCATTGAAAACCTCATTGCCCAGCCGCTCCGGGGAGATATAGAGGAATTTATACCCGCCATAAATGGCATTGTCCAAAGCCGTATCGGCTTCCCTTGCCGACAGGCCTGAATGTATGGCAAGCGCTTTGATTCCCTTATCATTCAGTGCGCCTACCTGATCGCGCATCAGGGCTATTAGCGGCGATATAACAAGGCAAAGCCCGTCCATCATCATTGCCGGAACCTGGTAACAAACAGATTTACCGCCACCCGTAGGCAGCAGCGCCAATGTATCATGCCCCGCCAATACCGATTGGATGATTTCCTTTTGCAAAGGCCGGAACTGCCCATGCCCCCAATATTTTTTTAACAGTTCTTCAGGCAAGGTGAAATGTGATTATATTTTTGAAAATACCCCACTACCGTTCATGTACTTCGTCCCTGTTGAATTTTAAATCCGCTGATTTGAATTTATATTTGGTATAGTCAAGTTTTGGATAGGCTTCAGGGGCAATACCAGAAACCATGCCTGTTTTTTCGTCAGGGATGCTTTTTACATTTTTCTGAAGGGCTTTTCTTATCCGGTCAATTACTTTTTCGTCATAAATATCCAGGATTTGGGTAATCAGCCATATTTTTTTAACCTGTATGTCCATACTTTTTATTTGATAAACAAAGTTAAACTGTTATCAATTCAAAATCAAAATAAATAACGCAAAAAAGACAAAAGGGTACCAAACTTGCCTAAACAGGAAGGGTGCTAAAGTGCAAAAATATTTGCCATAAATGCACAAAGAAAGAAAATAAGGGGGACATGGGGGAATTTCTTTTTATTTTTGTAATTAATTAGTTATTAACCATTTAATGTTGTCCTCCCTCTAAAGTAGAGGGAAAATAGAGGGAGGGTATTTCAAAATCGCTCCCCACAGCGTTTAAACCGGCTTTTTTGCAAAAACCAATGAAAAAAATAGAGGGTGAAATAGAGGGGAATTCATCAAAACAGAGAGAAAATTCATTTTGTCCAATTACGTCAAATAATCTGCGTAGCTTCTTCAACACAATGCGATTAAGCATTGCAAACTTTAGCAATTCAATAACCATACCCAAAACAAATATAAGGATAATTTTTGAAAGTGCCAAATAATGGAAGGTATTATTTCCAAGCCGGGCTATCTCAACCCTTTCTGAAAAACCGGCCTATTCAGTGATAAAATTTATTAGTTCTGTAATTATTTGCTGTTGGGTAGTAATATCTAACTTCGCAATTTTTCTTGTAAGCAAATTTTTTGCTATTACCCCAATCCTTTCACAAACCACTATTGAGGTTTTGGGCAATAACCCCTCTGCTAAATGTGTATTATCTAATTTAAAACCTGGGACATCAAGGTTGGTAGTTAAAGGTAAAAAAAGAAAATCGGAATAACTGTTTTCTTTAAGGAGCAAAATAGGGCGTATTTTAGATTCGCTTGAATCGGAAAAGTAGATATTAGCCAGGTAAATATCTCCTTTTACCATTTTGTATAATCTTCATTATCAATTAATGGTGTACCTAAATGGCCCTTTGGGAGTTTCTTTAGTTCTGCTTTGGTAAAAAATTCAATTTCTGAATTTGTTTTATTGGCAGGCAGGACAATAATTTGCAGTTCCATCCCTTTAAGCTCATCGGGTATGCTTATTATTAGCTCGTTGGTCCGGGACCTTTTATTTGTTATATATCCTAACATATCAGCAAATTTAAACAATAAAAAGGAAAATTAAGTTGCTTATGAAAATGATTGGCTTACTGGTAGGAAAAGGGAAGTTATTAGGTTATGGAGTTACTAAGTTATTAAGGAAGGGCGCACTTGCGCTGCGCTACGGCTGCCGGGATAAAGGGGGGCAGTGGGCGGGGTAGATTAAACTTAAAGGGGCGGGGGCAGAAAGACTGACGGCTTCTAAATGGGAAAGTCAGGAGGCTTTCGATTATCCAAGACCCACAAGTCTCGCTGCGCTAAGACTTGCGGGGGGGTTACCAGTAGGGCTACTGCAAGTCGCCTTGCTGTCGGAAATTTGAAAAAAATACAGATATTTGCGATGAACCATATTTGTAAGGAATCAATTTGGGTTTTTTATATATTTGCAAAAAAATAAACGAGTATGAATTACATTAATGGAAAAAATGAAATCGAGTTGCCTACAATAGGAAAAACGGAGGTAATTATGGAATTGTTCGAGGCGGAAAAAATATTAAGTCCTAATAGTTTCCAAGATATTCCTCATGATAAAATACTAATTTGTATAATTGAAAATCAATCGTTTGATGCCGCAGCCTATTGTTTAACCGAGCAGGACTTTAGAACTATAATAAATATCGAGGACTCTGACAAAAGGGGTAGGCAGTGGCTGTTAATTGATAAAAAAGAATTAAAACCTATACAGGAATTTGAACGAAAAAGAAAAGAAAGACAAAAAGCGTTTGTTTTCCCAAAATTAGTTTTAGTTAGGGAGGAGGGTACTGAAAATGATGAAGAAAATCCATTTTAAGAAGTATTAATAATCTTCTCCCTCTTTTGTGCATAAGATATGATTACAGGTTATTAAAATGGTTAGCATTTGCTAACGTAATATCACGTATAGCTTGAAGTTAGCCATATGTTACGGAAACAGGGTATAGGCACTATTTTGATTTGTTTTCAGAAGTGCCTTTTAAGAAAGTAATGATGCCAAAAATAGTTGGTGATTATTTTAATTATAATATTACAGGCATCCCTAATGGCTTAAAAAACTTATCTTTAACTGTAGGGATACCACTGAAAACGACAAGTTTATTCAAAATGGTTGAATAAACTTATCGTAAACAATTCATCTTTTTATTCTTACATAGATTCTACCAACTATTTTTGGCATCAATATCTTTAAGAAAAAAGCACTCCTTTGGTATTCAAGCGAAGGTAGAATATAGCTATCAACTCATTATGGAAGTCAGTTTATATTTTGACGGAATGCCAATTGCAAATGGAACTGTTAAATTGCCTTCTCTGTAAGCAATTGCCGGTATTTGTATTTTATGTTTCTTCTCTTGTATTCTTTCTGGAATATATTGCAAAAATCTATCAATTGAGGCGGGAACATAGCTATTGTCTGCTTTAATTCTTTTTGAGACATATAATAATGCTTGTGTAAAATATCCACCATTACCATCTTCATTGGATGGCTTTCCATCTAACGTAGCATGAATAATCATTTTTCCGGGGTATGAGTTTGCAATACAATTATTAAGTAGGATACGGGAGGGCGAGCCACCTAAATAAAACAGTTGTTCTTCTTCTTTTGGAATTCCTGTAAGCCCGGGATATATGTATGTTCTACACGCATCAATTATTACTAACTGGCGAATACTATAACTGAAAAGTGCATAATCCGGCAATTGAAAACCATTGAAACATAACATTCTCCGTTTATCACTTGAACTAAACCCATGACCCGAAAAGTAGGTCAAATTGTAATCTGATTTACTTAAACAAACCACCTCACGAACTTTACGATAAGATGGATTAGAGAGGATAATTATTTCATCGTCATACCAGTTCCCCCCTTGCATAGATTGTAAATAGTTGCGAACATTTTTAAGGTCTGCTGATACGCCATGTAAAAAATCACCTCCTTCAACTTCTGGTACACCAATTAAAAATGCTTTGCGCCTAACATTTATGTAGTTCATATAATCAATATATTTCTAAACGGAGCCTACGTAATGAAATCCCCTACACCCCTTTCAACTCCGCCCTGTGCCCAATTACAGCCCCAACAATATAGTGCACAACCTGTTTACCACTTTAAAAACTTCCGCAAGCTACTATACCTTTACCATTCTATAATTTCGAGCCCTTCAACATTTTGAAAATGTTTATCGCGTGAAACAAGGGTAAGTTTATACTGCATGGCAATGGCGGCAATCCATATATCATTTTCAGGGATTGGCGTCCCGGCTTTTATTAAAAGGTGTTTAATTTTCCCAAATTCTTTCGCTGTATCTTTATTGCAATCAAGGATATGGGTTTTATCCATAAATTGTTCAAGGCGGGCGGTATTTTCAGTGTTTTTTTGTGATTTTAATGCCCCAAAATATAATTCGCCTATTACTATTACCGGCAAATAAACGACTTTCGCATTTCCTGCCTTAGCAACCACTTCTGGCTCAGGGCGGAAAATAGCTACAATAATATTTGTATCAAGAAGATAGTTACCATTCACTTTTATCAATATTTTCGCAGCCCTCTTCAATGGCCTTTTCCATTAAATCAAGGTCTGCATTTGAAATAGTACCGCCAAACACAGCAAAGGGGTTTACCTTTTTCTTTTTTACAGGCGTGGCCTTCATGGTTTTGATGTAGTTTAACAACTGGCGCTGTTCTTCAATGCTCAACTTGCCCACAATAGCTGTTATTTTGTTCTGTAATTCCATATATGTAAAACACGAAAATAAAAAATAAAATCCAATAATGGTCTTTTTTGCATACATTTAGTGCAACCACATTTTATGCCACAGCCTTACACCCCTTTCAACTCCGCCCTGTACCCAACTATTGCATTTACGATATAGTCCACCACCTGCTTTACTACTTTAAAAACCTCCTGAGCGGTCAATATCAGGGTTTCAAATTGGCCCAGCAATTGTTGGATGCGGTCAAAAATTTCTTCTATGGTATCAAAAAAATTATCTGCCAGGTTTTTGCGCGTATATTCTATTATTATTTCATCCATATCCCTATTGTTTTAATGTTCAATCGTTTACCACTTCACTTGTTCCCCTCTCCTAAAGGAGAGGGGCGCTTCTCGGTTCCGTCCCCCACAACTGTGGCCGGGGTGAGGCCTTTATTCTATCTTATCAAACCCCGTATAGGGTACCAACGCATCCGGTATCTTTATCCCATCAGCCACCTGGTTATTTTCCAGCAAAGCTGCTACAATTCTTGGCAAGGCAAGTGCGCTGCCATTCAGCGTATGGGCAAGGGTCATTTTTCCGGCGGCGTCTTTATACCTTAGTTTCAACCGGTTGCTCTGGAATGTTTCAAAATTTGAAACGGAACTTACTTCCAGCCACCGTTTCTGTGCGGCAGAAAATACTTCCAAATCATACGTCATCGCAGAGGTAAAACTCATATCGCCCCCACAAAGTTTAAGTACGCGGTACGGCAGTTCCAATTTTTTGAGCAGCCCAGCCACATATTGCCTCATGGCTTCAAGGGTTTCGTAAGATTTATCGGGGTGCTGTAGCTGCACTATCTCCACTTTGTCAAACTGATGGAGGCGGTTAAGCCCCTTCACATCTTTGCCATAGCTCCCTGCTTCCCTACGGAAACATGGCGTATAGGCGGTTAACTTTACCGGGAAATCAGTTTCTTTTAAAATCACATCCCTGTAGATATTAGTGAGGGGCACCTCCGCAGTGGGGATTAGGTAAAGCTCATCGGCTGTAACGTAATACATCTGGCCCTCCTTATCAGGTAGCTGCCCGGTAGCGTAGGCGGTATCTTTATTCACCATGATTGGTGGCTGACATTCCAAATAGCCCTCCTTTCCGGCATTATCCAGAAAGAAATTAATCAGCGCCCGTTGCAGCCTTGCACCCTGGCCTTTATATATAGGGAAGCCTGCACCGGTGATTTTAGCCCCGGTTTCAAAATCTATCAGTTTATATTTCAATGCCAGTTCCCAATGCGGCAAGGCCCCTTCGGGCAAAAATACCGTATCGGCGTGTTCCTCTACCACTTCATTTTCTTCCGGCGTAGTACCGGGTTTTATGGAGGGGTGGGGCAGGTTTGGCAATTGTACAAGTTGCTCTTCAAGCTGCTGCTCAAATTGCTGAAGCTGTTCTTGCAGGGCCTTCGTGTTTTCTTTCAGCAACAGGGTTTCCTGCCTTGCAGTTTCGGCTTCTTCTTTTTTGCCCTCTTTCATAAGCAGGCCTATTTTTTTGGCCAGGTTATTCGATTGGGCGAGGGCTTCATCAAGTTCCTTTTGGGTTTTGCGGCGTTCGGCATCCATCGTAATGATGTTTTCAATTATCCACTCCGCCTTAAAATTCTTAATACGCAGGCGTTCTATCGCCTCTTCCCTATGTTCCCTTATATATTGTAATGCAAGCATAAATTCAAATTATCAGTCAAAAGTAAAAAATCTAAAACGTAAAATAACACAATTGCAAAATTAATATAAATAGGCAAAGAGAATTGTAAAATAAAAGCCAATCCTTGGTTATTACTCTTTCCTTCTCTCTTTGTCCAAAGGCAAAATATATAGTAAAGGGGTAAATGCGTATAGAACAAATGAAATATATACCGACGCCCATGCCAGGAATGCTGCCGCAAGATAAATAGTTGGCCCTGCAAAGATGGATAAGCGGACATTTTTTATTACTGATTTCTTGTCATACCGCCCTTCGTCGAGGTAGTTTTTTACATTGTAATAATAAAACCAGGTAAGGGAGAAAGTGCTTGCTGAAAAGGTTAAACCCCAAAGCATTACAAACAACGGATAACTTGGGTATTCGGCCATCAGGGCGGTTGGGAATGGAAGCAGGCAAATAAAAAAAAGCATAATGATATTTATCCAAATCGCCCCATAGTCGCTCTTTGTACTCATATTCATTATATTATGATGGTGTACCCATATCAGGGCTACAAAGAAAAAACTTACCGCCCAACTAAATAAAAGCGGCGCCACACCTACCAGTGCAGCCTTTATTTCCTGCATATCGCCCGGGTGCTCGATATGTGGTACTTTTAAGTCAAGGACAAGCAAGGTCATAACTATGGCAAAAACAGCATCGCTAAAGGCCTCTACCCGCCCCTTTGTGAACTGCCATTGTTTGAATATTCCATTTTTTTCCATACCGGTTTTTTTAATCAAAGTTAGAAAATTATCTGACACTTTCAACCCTGCTGAATGGCATCAAAAAACGGATGATAAAGTTGGTTTAAAGGTAAAGAAAAAAGCCCCGTCCCAAATATTCGGGACGGGGCAAAACAGCTATGAAACACTTTTGAATTATTTGGGGTAGCGGGTTTATTGGGCTGTTGCCGCCCCGCCCCCGCCATTCGCATTTCCGTCCTGGGCCGAGAGCAGGCCCAGGCTGCCGGTGATACCAATGATAGCGCTGCCTGTTTGCTGGTCTATCTTGCCGAGGTGTACAAAAATAGCCACAAGGCCCACGATAAGCCCCGAAAGGCTGGTTTTCCAGTTTTTTAAGATTGTCTGCATGAGGTTAAGTTATTAAGTATATTAGGTTAAAAGGTTATTAATGGGATAGTTATTGAGTAATGGTTATGCAGTTATTAAGGAACTACCGCAAGAAGGGGTAATTATTTTCTCCTTAATAACTATAACTTAATAACCCAATCATAGATTGTGTGCATGGATTATCTGCATCAATATTTCGGCATAGTTTGTGGCGGTGCTGTAGCCTGATTTTTGTAAAGCGGAAGCAAAATCTGTGGCATTAGTAGTTTCAAAACAGGCAGTATAACGGGGATTATTTTTCAGGAAGTTCCCGTGGTCGGCAAAACTTTCTGTGGGGGTGTAATAAGCGCGGAATTTGCTTTTTACTTTATAGGAATACTTGCTGGTGCATGAGGGTGAATGGTGCGGGTCGCCGGGAGGGTAAATGGCTACCACTTCATCAAATATCCCATCTTTAGCAGCATTTCCTGTATGGCCACATTCGGTAGTGTCTATCAATTGGATATTTCCCGTCCAGTTTTTTCCAACCTTTATTCCAAAGAAATTATTGCCTGGTGCGTGTGCGCCCCAGCCACTTTCAAGCGCGGCTTGTGCAAGCGTAATTGAGGCCGGCACACCGGTGGTTTTCTGGGCTTCTTGTGCCGCAAGGGAATAGGTTTCTATGAATTGTTGAGGGTTCAAGTTATTAAGTTATTTGGTTATTGAGTTATTGAGGGGGGAAAGAGTTATCAAGTTATTGATTAATGAGTTATTGAGGCATGGTAAAGGGCCATTTTTGCCTCAATAACTTAATATACTTATTAACCTAATAACTTCTTCTCAATTTCAGAAATGCGCTCGGTGATATTTTCAATTTTGGTGAAAGCAAGTTTCAAACCTTCGGCGGTTTCATTAGCGCTGTGGAAAAGGCTATCTTGCTTGAAATTGAGTTTTTGCACTTCTAATACAATGTCGGTAAGCTGTTTGCTTATTTCGCTGGCTTTTTCTTTAAACTCATTTTGCTTGTCTTTCTCCGATTCAAAATACCGCCGGGCAAACGAACCAAGAAAAGTCAGAAAAGCGGTAACAAGAGCTACCAGCAGCCCGCAGGCAAGGGTAAGGGTGTATGGGTGGGGCATGGGGGAAGGAAGTTATGGATTAAAAAGAGCAGTGTTTATCTATAAAAGATACGGTTCTTTATAACTACGAAGAAAGTCCTTTGTAGTTGTATAATTGAGCTATAAGGTTATTTTTTGAAGCTGATATTTTGGAGGCAATATACTTTTCATAAGTATTTGGATTTTTAAGCTTTAACTCATCATTAAAAATAGCTTCCGTTATTCCGTCTACCAATTTATCAAGATTTTCTTTGGCCTTATTAGCAAATTGAGGGTCAACAAAAAGTAAAACATCTACTAATGACTTTCTTAATCTTGATTGACTGGCTTTAATGAAATCGTTAATTTTCTCTTTTTCTTCATCATTAAGGTCATTAGACCCTATTTGCCCTTCTATAGAATTTAGATCATCATAAAACTTATTTATTACATCAAAATTGGGTTGAATTACCAACTCCTTAAACCATTGCAGTTTAATATTTTGTTCGTTGAGCCTAGCTGTATCGTTTTGTGTTTTCTGATCTTTACTTCTTTGATAAGTGAAGATATAAATAGCTAAGCAAATATTTGCAATCGCAATAATAACCTGTGCAATACTAGCTAAATCGGATAACTTTAATCCTAAATCACACATTTCGAAATAGTTACAGTCTATCAAAATCATTCTTGAAAAGACAGGGCATTTTCTTCACGAAGAATTCTTTCAATTGCTTCGGTCAGGTCGGTATCAATTTTATACCGCCCCTCATTTTCAAAAGAAAATTTCTTTAAAAATCCATTTTCACCAAGTTCTTTGACAACATTTTCAAGAAATTCCTCCAAAAAAGAAGGATTAATTGACGAAATATCCTTTGGGATAACAACGGTAATTTTGTCATATTGACCTGCAATAATGTCAATTTTTGACTCGTTTCTAACTTTCAACCCATGTGGACGCCCCGTAAAAACCTTAGCAGTTGGGGTTCTGTAAGCCTGCAAATCTATTTTATACTCTTTCATTTGAATTTTTCTCTGTGTTTATATTATCATGTTTAATCAATATCCGTGCGGAGATAAGTGTTCCAGGGAAAAAATTAGGCGCAAAGGTAACAAATTTTTCATCAGGTTTTTCAGATATATTGCCCGAACGATTAAAGGTCATCATTTTGAATTTTCTTTTTACCCCAATTTTTTCCTTTTCAATAATATTGTAAGTACCATCAAATTCTATTCTCGTATTGCCTGAAACGATAACGAGTTTAGAAATATTATCCTTTTCCATATCTCCCTTAAGCCTGAAAAAATTTTCAATAAATTGAATTGAACCATTACCCCGTTTTTTTTCTTTGCTCGTCACACCTTCTTGTAACGCATATAAAGTCCATAATGTTTCTTCTTCAAATTCCGCACTTCTGAACCATCCTTTTTTTGTATAGCTTTCAGATAAAGACTTCATTTGATTAACAATGTTAGGGTTTTTACAGTTCCGTGACGTAAATGATTGGTAAATAGTGTCACCAAAATTAAATATAGAAAAATTAAATATACCAAAATGATTATCCGCATCGTGGTTTTCCTGAAAAAAACCTATTGCATATCTATGGCGCATAGTTGCATGCTCCTCGGCGTTACTCATAATTTCACCAATAACTTTATATAATTCAGTTTCTGCATTCTGGTTTAATTCACGATTCATTCTTTGAAGACACCTTTTTATATAATCAACAGTTTGAGTTTGTTGAATTTCGCTAATTGCCCATACGTTAGAACCCCGATTATCATTTATAAGTACAGGTAGAGGTTCAACATCAGCATACTTAATGGTCAGGTTTCTTAGGTTTTTATATGCTCCAATTGAAAATAAGACCTTCTTAATATCTTCCTTATCAAAATTTACTGGGGTAATTACAGAAGGATAAGCTTTATAGCCATTGGCGTTGCATGGATTAATATATTGAAGATATTGAGCTATAATAAAATCCATACATATTGAGGCATCAACATCAATCCGGGTACACTTGCTATAATCTAGGGGTAATGTGTTAGTTTTCCCCTTATATAACACGGTGAATAATTGTTTTAAAAAATCAAAACTTGCTTCATAATTATCAATCAGTGAAAAAATAGGAGGTATGAAAAGAGGAGCATCATTCTTATACCTAAAACCTGTTTTGGAAAAAACATTTGGGATACTAGCAAAGTATTTTACATATTCATTATGCTTATTAGGACGCGGCGGTGGCAAAAATTTTCTTTTTCGTATATAAGGCTGAAATGGACTCTTATGTTTTACTTTAGTTTTTTTGTTGCGGACTTTTTTTCGCAAAGATTTGATTTGCCTATACTTCTCCCTTCTTGTTTTTGCCTTTGCTGAATTTTTTAACCCTTTATTTGAAAAATAGGTTTGGTTTTTTTTCTTAATCATTCTTCACAGTAAGCTAATAACCTTTCATCTTAGAAAGTAGCTAATAGCAAAATTGCGCTTTTTTGTTTAGAAAAAAGATTTACACTACCATTATTTATCAAAAGAATCTCTTGCGCCCGGAAAAATCTTCCTTATGTTTTTCAGGAAAATGCTCGCCAAGCGACATTAGCTTAGCATTAAGTGGTTTTCTATCACTTCGTTAATGTATTTAATCATCTCCTTGCCCGCCCCGCCTGCCTTAGCAATATCTTCAAAAGACATTTCATTGTTTTTACTTGCCTTTTCCCAGGCTTTGTCATGCGATAATTCAGTCAGTTTTGAAAATGAATATTTCTTATACCGGTGTATCGACGCATCAAGGCATTCCAGTTCAGTTTCGGAAAAAAAATCACTATCAGCCTCTGTCTTTGGATGAATGATATTATCTTTCACCTCAAAGAAATTGGTGAAATTCAATTTGTCCTTTTGTGAACCCGGGGTATTGCCCCTTGCCTCTTTTATTATATTGTAAGTAGCAGAGGGTACCGGCCCGTTTTTCATGGCAATATACATATCGCCGACAATCAGGGAGCCATAAGTAGCAATGTGTTCTCTTTCTGCAAAATATAGAATCTTGAAGGCTTTGTGAATATCAACCTCTTTAATCTTATTTGCAATATACAAAATTACCTGTATCGCTTTTTCCTTGTCAAACATCATTACAAATTTATACAATTTTCATTCTAAAGTAGTTCCGGTTTTTATTTTATATCAATCTCCCCCCACCTCACCCCTCCTGGTTATATACCAGGAAGGGCTTGGAGGGGAATTGAAGAAAGGTGGAAAGGGGATTGCGGAGGGCGGATTGTAGAAAAGGAGGAAAGGGGGAAGAGGAAGGATTGGTTAGGTTTAGCTTTGGACGAAGCAGGTGAATACGCCGTCAACGGTGGGGTATGGGATGGGGGACTGGTTGTCAATCCATTTTACATCTACTTCCCAAACTACGGTGGTGTCGAGGCCTTCTTTTACGGGGGCGCTGACTTCAAAACTGCACGGCACGCCTACAATATGGGTATAGTTTTGTGTGCGGAAGGCTATTTTGTAGTTGGCCGCGCCGCGGAGGGTATTGTAGAAGGCGACGTTTGAAAAATAGTCGGGGTCGGTGTATTTCAGGCCGAAATCGCTGCCGAGATAGGTTTCTACCGTGTCGCCGTAGCCGGGGCCTTTTTTGGCCTTGCCCCCGTCAAAGCTACCTGTCGTTTCAGGGATAATGATGATGTTGCCGGAGGTAATGCCATTTGTCCAGTCGGTGAGGGATGTAGGGTCAAGGGCATAGTCCTTTTGAATAATGGCGATACTGCGTATGCGCCCCATTTCGCCGTTTAGCGGCACACCGCAGTCGTTGCAGGTATGCACAGGCAAAGCATCGCAGCCGGCGGGATAATAAATACTCATGATTTTTAAAATTTTGGGTTATGTTTGGCGTATTTTAACACAAAGTTCACAGAGCAGAACACAAGGTTCACAAAGGTTATCAGCGTACTTTGGGGTTTAACTTTGCTTTGCGTTAAAACTTAACAGGATAATACATTTACGCAGTCTTTCCTGAGTATAATGTCGATTTTGTATTTGATTTCCAGCATAATGATGTCCGTAACGGGCAGTACGGGCAGGTTGTTAGACTGAAATTCACGTTTGTATAGATTAAACTGGTCGAAATTGGAACCGGTGAGGGTGATGAGGGCCTGGTTCAGGTTATATTGCTGAAGCAGGGCGGCAGGCAGATTGGCAGGGATACCCGCGGCGAGCAACATATCCAGCTCTTCTGGTACAAGGCCAAGCGGCTTGCGGAACCCAAAGGCGAGAAGGCTCATTTGGGCGGTGCGCTTGTAGTATTTGTTGCCGTCGCCATACTGGGTATCCTGCACAGCCTGCCAGGTAATGCCATTGTTTTTATGGTAAACCTGTATATTGTAAATATCATCAATGCCAAGGTATTGGCCTTCCTGGCCGCTATTAATTAATAAGGGTAAACAGGTGCCGGTAACGCCTTCGGTAGGAACACCGATGGCAATGCCATTCATATTAGGTGTAAAGCGGCTATCAGCCAAAGAATTGGCTAAAATTTGGGAATTGATGTAGGAGACGATTTCTTTTAGGTGGGACATGGGGAGGTTTTAGGTGTTAGGTGTTGGGTTTTAGGGGGCTTTTACGTCTGTTTTTTCGTTATGGTTCGGCTTGCCGCCATTTTCAATGGCGGTTATTCACATTCAAGCCTTTCAGGCTTGGCTGCTGAAGCCAGAAGGGCTTCACTGTGAATAACCATGAGTGAAAACTCATGGTGGTTGAACAGCCCTAATAACCATTAACTAATAACTCATTAACCCTTTCCTGCGCGGCAGCAATGGCGGTGGATTTTTCGGAAGGGGTGAGGGCGAAAATGGTTTTGGAATATTTTTCTTCGAGCCAGACAGCGCGGCCAGAATAATCGGTGCTGGAAAAGCCTATGCCGAAGCCAGCACCTGAAGGTTGTACCGATAAATCATCGCGCATACCGCCGGTAAGGGTGAGGATTACTTTTGTATCAGTCCCCAGGCCGTATTGCGGACGGGCCTGGCCTTTGTTTTTGCCTTTGGTAAATAAACCGATGGGCATTGATTTTCCTTTGTTTTTCTTTGATTTATACGGCAGCCCATCCCGCTTAAAAGCGCCGGTCCGTACCCGCATATAGCAGGGCGTATAGCTGCCAATGGCATCACCGTCAGCATCAAGGCCATCCACATGGATTCTTTGCCGGACCAAGTCCACCACGTTTTCGGCGGCAGATTGGGTAATTTCCGGCGAAGAGGAAAGGCTGTTCACCTTGTCGCTGACGGTATTAAAAACGGTTTGAAGATTGGAATTGAGGGTAAGCATTGGGGAAGTTATTAAGCTATACGATTACTGAATTATTAGGGGGAAGCGGTGCGATATGAAATTATTTTGTTTTATACTGAAGCAAAGATATGAAATATAATTGATATAACCAAGCAAATTTACATAAATATTTTTGATTGCCGCGAAGGCACTAAGGGACAATGGAATAAAAAAAGAAGAATCGGGACGTTTCAGCTATAAAAGGCATAAGCGGGCTCTGCGCCAGGTGCCTGTTATCTATGACCTTGAAAAGTGCATTAAAGGTTGGATATTTCCAGCATCGGCTGCCCTGATAGCCATAAGGTAAGCTGTCCTTGCAACCCCCTTTTTAACAAGATTTGCTGCACCCCACGAAAAAACCGGCAGTTTGAATACCTTTTCAATGATAATGTCGGCCATGAGGCGGCTATGCCTTCCGTTGCCGTTGGCAAAACAATGAATGCTGACAATCCGGTGTTTAAAACGCATAGCTATTTCTTCAGGAGTATATGTTTTATTTTCTATCCAGTACGCGGCATCGGCAACAAGATGTTTGAGTTCGGTATTTATTTGCCATTTATCAACCCCGATGTTCTTATTGGTTTTCCTTATTTCCCCTGCCCATTTCCAAACCTGCCCATACATACGCTTATGCACTTCGCGGATAAATTCTTCCGTGAATATTAATTCCGCCTTAAATGAACGCATTAGTACCCATTGAACCGCCTGCTCAATGTTTTGCTGTTCAAACTCGTCCAACTCGCCACGGGTAGCAATAGCGGGAATGAGCAAACCCTCTATTTCATGTTCATCTAAAGGGGTTTGCCCATCAATATATTCTAAATCTAATCCCATAAAATTTTAGGCATATCGTTCCTGATATTTGCAGCCCTTTCTTCTATGGCTTTTTCTATGCGTGTTTTGGAGTTTTCCTGGTCTTCGAGTTTCATGTTATTCGATGTTCGCAAAACAATTTTTGTAGCCAGTT
>Ga0206800_1043_pt1 | contig 16328 bp, 15 predicted proteins | sample Alteio_BWOrgCont_64_FD_152898 | JGI IMG/M metagenome (GOLD analysis project Ga0206800, IMG submission 152898) | Enriched cells from forest soil in Barre Woods Harvard Forest LTER site, Petersham, Massachusetts, United States -... | ecosystem: Environmental > Terrestrial > Soil > Temperate forest >... | reverse complement strand
CTTTCACTTTGAGCCTCATTATTCCCCATCCCCCATTTCCAATTCCTTTTCCGCAACAGGAATACCGGTATCCGTGCTGGATTGGGTTGTTACTTTTTCAAAGTTAGTAACAATCTCTGCGACATATCCTTGTATTACTTTCTTTTGCGTTTCAAAATCAAGAAGGGTAAAGTCCTTGTTTTGTGCGGTGTATTCATCCAATGCACGGCGGACAAACTGGTATATATTGCAGGAAATAATATAGTCTTCTTTGGTGATGCCGCCATTCTGTAGTTGTACGGTTTTATCTGTTTCGTCTGCGCCGGGAAATGGGTCAAGGCTGAGGGAGAGCTGCAGTTCGTCCCGCACTTTGGGTTCATTATTAAATTTTTTGACGGCAAATTCCAGCATCAGTGCGTTTTGCAATACCGGGCTCAGGTTCATGTTCTTGGCCTTGCCCAGCTCTTCCACCAGGTAGGTAGGCGACAATAAATCAAACTGCTGCGGTATTGGAATTTGGGGCAGCATACCATTACGCTCATCAGCGTCCGGCGCCACAAGCATATACCGGTATTCAGCTATGATAAAGTAGATTTTATTCAAAATATTTACCATATCAGCCGCTATGGCGCTAACAAAATTATTCAATTCATCGCGGTCCACTTCTTTAGCCGTACCCGATTGGTTAAGTGGCGTTTGTGCCAAAAACTCCATATTGATGGCTGCCAGGGCGCGGTATAGGTGTGCATTTATCCGTTCATCCTGAATAGTAACAATTTCCACCTGTTTCTGGATGTATCCGGCAGGCGGGATTATTGCCGACTGCTCCCCTACCAATGGCGCACGCACTACATAGTTTTCATAAGGCGACGTAGGCACATAGCGGCCCTGGCCTTTGCAGGCGTTGCAATCGGTATATACCTGCTGCCCCTCTACCAGTACCCTGCCGGCGCCATTGCATTTTGCACATTCCTGGCTGGCGTACACCCATTTTTCAGAATGGATATGCTGCACTACCTCCGCCTGCAAGTCGCTGTATTCCCGCACGGCTTCATCCAGCCAGGGGCGGGCCCCGTCAATCCGGCTCTCAAAAATAAAAGTCTTGTCCATGCTCTGGCTGAACAGGCCCGCCGTTTTGAAAACAGGAAGGAAGCCCAAACCATGCTCATAATCCAGGGCCAGGCGGTAGTCTTTGTCCACATTTATTTGCTCGTACCGCTGTATCCGTGTGGAGGTGAATATATAATATATATGTCCGTCATCAAATTGCTGGCCTTTGTCGGTATAGGTTGCTTTATCGGTACTCAGTATCACAGCATAGTCGTCAGGCACAAAATCAAGTACCAAATCGGAAGTATAAATTACCGGGAAGGGTTCAAGATATTCATTTTCCGGGATAAGCGTATCCAACGGAAACACCGCTATAAGCGCATTTGGGTCAAGCACATACAAGCGGAGGCAAACATTAAACGCCCAATTGGTTAGAGAACCGAAATAAGGAAAATACTTTTCACAATACGCTTCCAGGGTTTCGTTTTTCGGGATGCGGGCAGGCGCTTTGGTAGCGTCATACTTTATGCCCCAGTCTTCCGATTTGCGGATTTTCGCCAGCGAAGTAATGATTTTGGAAACAGTGGATTTTGTGATGGGGACATATATTTTTTCCCGGTACGCCTTCACGTTTTCGCTCTCGGAAGGGCGGCGCTGGCGTATTAAATCGCGGGGCATATCGCCATTGGCGTGAACCATCAGGCGGTTCATTATTTCCACTGTTTTTTTGTAGGCTTTATGCCTCTTGTTCCGCGAAATATAATCCTGTAATTGCGAAACACTTAATTCATCTATCATGGTTATTATTAGTTTATGGGTTAAAAGAAAGAGTTATATAAATGATATGAAATGTTAATCAACGCCGTCATTGCGGAATTTTTTGGCACGCTGAAACCCCCAATTTGAAACTGTATTTTGATTGCCAAAAAATATCCGCAATCCCCTCCGGCCCTCATGAATTCACCCGTTCCGGCAAATACGAACGCTTTGTTGTTAATAGATATGGATATTGCTGGCCAGCCTTTTGGAAATGCCAGCGTGCCAGGGTATCGTAGTGGCCTTTTACAATATTTTTAAAAGTAGCGCCGCCAGCGCTATAGCCATAAAAATCTTTTACCATAAACGGCAGTTTATAGTCCTTTTCGGCCCATTCCCAATATACCGGCACAAAAGGCGTGGTATGCGGGTAGCGGTTTTCGAGGATGCAGGCAATGGAAAAAGCGAGCTCATCCGGGATTCCATTAGCGAAATTGAAAGCCTTAACGCCGGGTTCATCATATATATTTATAGCCCGTTCAAAGTAGGCTTTATTCTCTTCGCTTTTTTCAAAATACACGAGCTCGCTTTGCAGGGAATAGTATTTTCCGGTTTGTATTCCATAAACCTGTTTTACTTCATTTACATTGCACCAATAAGAATAAGCATCGTTTTCTTCCGCCTTTTCCATGTCCAGGTACCCTCGGTTGCTAAAGGTAAACGGCACCCCCTCAAGCTCATTAAATAATTGGCTTACAGGCTTATTATTTAGCCAAATCATGTCCACATCCAGGAAAAGCGTTTTGTCCCACGGGCTAAGGCGGTACATCCATGTTTTAGCCTTCAGGTACTCGGTATGGCCCCGGCACGTATAGCTGCATGGCGGCGCCGGGATTAATTTATCAAAATATTTTTCAATCGGCCTGTGTTTTAGCTTTGAAATACTACTCTCTGTATATACCAATGCAATGGGTATTTCCGGGCTAAGGTTTTTCAGGCTTATAGCCAAATTCAAAGCCATATTCCCATAGTTTGGGTGGCCAAGCGCGATGAGAAGGATTCCTTTCATAGGAAGAGTTATTGGGTTATTGGTTATTGAGTTATTGAGGGGGAAGAAGGCTTATTAAGTTACAGATTGCCGCGTCATTAAGGGAAAAAGCATTTATTATCTTCTTCCCTAATAACTCAATGACCCAGTAACTTAATAACTAAATCAGCAATTAGAGTTCATATTATCAAATGGCATACTCTTCAGCTTAAACTTTGCGGGGGCTACATTCAGGTTAATGCCCGGTTCGTTTTTCCAATCTACGGAATAGTCGCCATCACTCAGTATATAATTGTCCCAAACAGCATTAGCATCGTCATAAATTTCAAAATCATCATGTTCCAGCGCTATGGCAAGGCCGGTATGCCAATCATCAGTCATCCAGCTAACTTCGGCCTCATATTCTTTTTCCATAATGGCGGAAAGTTTTACATAGTTGCCATCCGATTTGCGATAGACCTGACGCGTAGTTTTGGTCTGTGGCTTGTCAAGGAAAAACGGCAGGCGGAACTGGTTGTATTGGCCGGCCAATAAATTACCACCACTTCCATTGTCAATAAAATAGATAAAACCAAAAGCGTTTTCATTGTTCCGGTAACGGATAAGGGAAGTAAAACATTTATCAGGGATGCGGGTAAAACACCCTGTAACCAAACTGCCGACATTCAGCGTGAAGCACCCGCCCACATTAACCTGTGAATTAAACGAACCGGTTGTCCAAAGGCTGGAAAGCGAAACCATGCTTGCCCACGTTTGCGCCGATACTTCTTCCGGGCAGGTAACGGTATAGGTCAGCCCGTCAATGGTTATATCGAAACCTGATGTGAGGCCGCCGACAAATATTTCACCGCCTGTTTCGCTCCAGGTGCCATAGCTGCTTTCGGTATAGTTCAGCCAGTTTACGACATCGTTTATATTATATGTATAACCTGTGATAGTAACGTAATAAGAAGTATTACAAGTCAGCGTGAGGGTGAATGCCCCGGTTGTTACCGTATTGCAAACCAGGTTTAAAGTAAGCGCCCCGGTGGTAGTGGTGGTGCAGTCGAGGGTAAAGGTATAACCCGGATTGGTAATTGTTGTACAATTGATAGTTAATACAACATCACCTTCACCTGGAATTACAATAGTAGGGGGCATCCCAGAAAGGTCGCCCATGGTGCTTATAATGGTGTTCGGAATAGCCATGTTGGCTGAAAATACGCCGAATGCAGGGGAATATCCATTAATAGGATTATTGAGCCATGCAAGGGCGCCAGCGAGGGCCGATGGGTCGGATAACGATATATAACAAGTGGTTATGCTGCTGGGCGGCACTACTATTGGGCTTGAAAGCCCCGCTATGCTGCCGGTACCATTATAAAAATTAGCCGGGTTGGAAAGGTCTTCAGTCCATGGCCCATACGCGCTATAATTGGCATTGAGCCAGGCAAGGGCCCCTGTGTAATCGGTACTGCCGCTTAAAACGAGATAACAGGTGGTACTGGTAATACCCGGATAAGCGATGCTTGATGGCATTCCGGAAATATCATCAGGGGTGCAAATGATATGGCTTGAATTGTATGGGTCGAGGGACCAAATACCATACGAACCGAAATTGGCATTAAGCCAGGCGATGGCAGCCGTATAATCAATGCCCGTGCCTGCGGTAAGGTAGCAGACGGTAGTAGTTGTCCCTGCACAAACAATAGGCGAAGCAATGCCCGAAATATCGTCAGGCGAGCAAACAATCTGGCCGGAGGAATTTATGCTCCATTCGCCATAGCCGGTATATCCATTGGCTGGGTTATTGAGCCAGGCAACAGCCGTAGCCAAATCAGCCCCGCCGCTTAAAGTAAGATAGCAGTTTAACACGGAATGTTTTACAAAACTCACATCGCCGAAGCCTGTTCCCGTAAAAGAAGAAAGGCCGGTCGCAGTGATAGAATTGGTATGCGTATCCACGCTCCAGGCGCCATAAGCGCTGCCATATTCATTCTGGAAAAGCCAGACGTAATAGGCCATTGTTGGCGTAAAAGAAACAACCGTTAAATAACAAGGCAACTGTATATAAGTAGTAAGTCCGGGGACGATATACCAGGAACTTACCGTGCCTAATGCCGTACTGCCACCGGGCAGGTTTACTGATATTTCAGTAGTATCCGGCGCACCCGTACCCTCGACATAAGCGAGCAGGTTAAAATCAATATCGGCGGGGCTGTACACAGGCAAGCATTCCTGTACATTGTCCATACAGGCGCCGTCCGTTTGCGGGTTCAGAAAAGAGTTGGGAGGGAAAGATAGGATTGTTGACATGGGGATTGGGGGTTAAGGGTTATTGAGGGTAAGTGGATTAAACGGAAGGAGGGAAATAGGGGGTTAGGGTTGAAAAAAGAGAATTAGGGGAAAGTCTAATACTATGGGAGAGGCAAAATATAGTTGCTTCGATTTGCAATTTCAAAAGTCCCGAATGGCGCATTGAGTAAAAGATGAAAATTGCAAATTAAATCCATGCCAATTAGAGGCTCTGAATCTATTCCGCCAACTTCAATTATTTCTTCAACTATGCCAATTATGATAATTTTTGCAGCATAAAAGTTAACGCGAACTTCTTCACCGTTAAAATTTTCAACATTTCTAAACCCGGTATAAATTAAAGCAAGTTCCTTAATAACATGATTAGGAATAATCGTTACGTCCGAACCTGTATCAATTAACACGTTCTTAAAGAGGTGCTTTTCTTTGTTTTTAGGGTCTGGTGAACAAATAGTTATGTCAATTCTGAGGCACGGAAACCCATTATCATAATCTAAAACAAATTGCTTTCCTCCAATCGCCACATTAAACGATTTTTGCTTTAAATTTAGGAGATGCCATTTTATATTGCCTTTCCTTTTCCTCTACACGTATCATAAAAATAGCTCTATATCCATATTTACTATATATTTTCTTGGCTAAATTGGAAAATTTGATAGCTGAACCTACAACTTCCCCATTGATAAGTGCAATATATTTACCTTCATATCTGTGTAAATATTTAGATTTATTTTGTTCGTACCTTGCTCTTTCAGCATCTATTATTTCATTATCAGTGACAGAAACTTTAGGGAGTTCAAAAATGTACGTTAATGGGTAGTATTCAGGAAATGGAATGATTTGCAGAAGAGGATTTGCAGCTGTGCCACTTTCGGTTATAGATGTATTCCTTGAACCAGTAGTTATTATTGTTTGCATAATGTAAAAGTTAATTAGTTTATCGAATTTTTTCCCATTGTACTTTACTCATATTGAATATTGGCATATTGGCTTGTTGCGGATGCCTTGTTAAATCATAAATAAAATTAAATGCGTCCTCCGCATTCAGGCTTTCTATGTAAGCACCATAACAGTTGCCTTGCATAGAAGGATTTATGCCTAGTTCTTCAATTGCGTTAAAAGGCAACGCGAGTTTCATTCTTTCTGAATATAATTCAAATAATTCCCATATTAATTTTTCTTGGTTATCTTTTGGCTTAGATATTTTCAATCCAAGTTTTTTCGCTTCATCAGCATAAATTGGATAATTATGAACGCAAATATCTTCGGTGATTTCTTTTATTATTTTGTTTATTGTAAGGTCTTGATTACTTTCCGTAATTTTAAAGTGCATTTCTAGCAACCTTCTAGTAATAATTTTAATCATTTTTTGAACCCTATATACATTACCTAATGCCAGAGGATGAAGATGAGTAATATTTGGGTAAGACTGATTGGTCATTTTAGAATATAGCTCTACAATCTGTTGGTCTTGTGCATCTAATTCTTCTTTGGCAAAAGCCAAATAAGACCGTACATCTTCAACACTAATGGGTAATGTAATCTGTTGTAACGGATTTGCCGGATTTGGCATTTTTGGATTAAATGGATGTGTTTGGGAGGTTGGATCAACAGGTGTTAATTCAGCGAGTTTTGTCATTACAATTTCATCAGCACCTAGGCAAATTAATGTACCTGCACTATGACATCTGTATGGAACTAAAATAGATAAGGATTTGCAATAATTTCTAATTAATTTTACAATTCTAATAGGTACAACCATATCGCCTCCACGCGTATATAAAAATAAATCAATTTTATTTTGATACCCTATCAACTCTAAGTGTCTGTATAATATCGGAATAACATCCTCGCCTATATTTGTAGGGAACTGTGCGCGGTCGCCAGTTAGATAGCAAATAACTTTAGATTTCCTTTCTTTTTCAATCTTTTGTATTGCTGCAATTCTATTATTATCCATCAAGTGTACTTTCAATTCTTAAAATTATGCTTTTGCAAACTTAACCTAAATTAGCTAAAAAAAGTTACATTTTTAAATTTAATCTTCTAATTGAAAAGTATTCCTAACTTAACAACATTTAAATTCTGCATAATACCTCTTTCCCCCATTTCCCCCTATATTTGCCTTCCTAAACCCAAACCCATGAAGAAACTCCTGTTTTTATTGACAATTATAGCGGCGGCGGTATATGGCTGCAAAAAAAGTGATACTACGCCTGCGGCAGCTGCCAACCCTTATGACCCCTCAAAAGCATGGAGCTATGATACCCTAAATGGAGATGGCTTTGTTAATCTGGCTTTTCATTCTACAAATCCGACTAAAGTAACAATATCCAAATGGAATGCTGCTTCTTATTCTTACGATTATGATAGCACTATTACAACGGTTAACGAAAGTAATGATACAGTGAGTTTTAGTTATGTGCTTATTATAGGTGGAATATATCCAGGTCAAAAAGAATATATTAACGCAACTATTATAACTACTCATTCCATCAGATATTATTATGCGAATGGCAATAATTGCAATCTTAATTCTACCATAATTGGTTACGCAAATATGAAAAATAAAAAGACGGGGGCCTTACTCAATTTTAAAGCTGCTATAAACATCCCTTAAAATGTTTGTCCCCAAACTGGAATTAATGTCCATTTAGCCATTCCATTAACCGTTTTCCATTCCACTTGGCTAATAAAACAATTTACAAAATTTGCATTTTGTCCCCATCTTATACCAATCATTTTATATGGGTTTGCCCGGATAATAGCAAAATCTTTTGCCCCAAGCGGATAGTCAAATTCTATAATTACAGGCTGCATAATGGGTAGAAATTGAGGATTACGATCATTTATGATAGCTGTATCCATATCAATGTTTTCGCACAAATAGCTGCTGCTGCCAGTATAAATGTCATTAGGTGTTGTGGACTTTGCTACAAAATTTGCTTGTCCTGCCGCATATACAAAAGCCTTGAATCTGGAATCTGTTATTAATGAAGTGCCATAAGCGGCTAATAATTTTTTTAGCCCTCGCATCATATTACGTGCAGGAGATATGCGGGTATTATAAACGGTATGAGGGTCAATCAAATTACTTTGTGGACTTGCTCCTGCCCCCATTTCTATAGTTAAATGAAAAGCATTAGGAGTAAAAGTGCGAAACGGGTTTCCGTTATCTTCACAAATAGTATCATAAATATTTCCCGGGTCAGTGTCCCAATAAATGCCTGCACCGCCTTCTGTGCACATTTCCGACCGGGTTAGGCAAATCACAAATACATCGTTGTCAAGGCGCCAGTCCTGGAGGGTTCCGGCATCCCATTGCTGCTGGCGGGTTATTTCAATGCAGTAGCCGGAGGCAATGAATTTGCAGGTAATGTCTTTTTCCTGCTGGCTGCTGTTTTTTAGCTGGGTGGTGTAGTGCATGGTCCCGGCAAATTCGTCAAGGCCGGTATAGCGTTCGGCTTCAAATTTCTGGTAGCCCGCCTTCAGGGAAGCAAACATATCATCCAGTTTCAGGGAAATATTCACGTCCATTATTTTATCCAGTACCAGGATTGGGGCGCTCACCGTATCATAAAAATACTCCATTGGCTCTACGCGGATGCGGTTGTAGCCCGGCCTGTTGGCATCGGCCTCGTACCCCATCCCGATATTATGGATGGCATTCATCCCGTCAAACAAATCCTGGAAACTTATGGGCATATTGGAGAGTTGCAGCAACGACGGGCTTTGGCTGTTATCCACCGTATAGCTTACGTTCCGTATTTTTTTGCCGGTGGTTATACATTCCAGTGCGCCCGCACCATCCGCGGCCATGCTATAGGGTTGGCTATCCGTCCGCCCGAAATAGTCGCTGATACAACGCAACTGGTTATTGGTGATGCTTTCCGTTATGCGGCTAAATGCCTCATTCACCAAATAAACGGGGGCAGTGGTAGATGGGTAGGCGTGGTATATAGTAGAAATGGTACAGCTTGACTGCAAGGAGGTAAGGAAAGAACCAAAACTAAAACTCCCGTCGCTGGAAACATAGTCCTGGTACTGCACATGGCAATAAACCCTGAAACCATCGCCGGGGTTTAGCACCCTTGATACAAGGTAGCTTGGCGATAGATATTCGGAGGGGTTAAAATTGATAGTTTGATACGCTAATGCGGAGCCGGTCCAGTATTGAAGGGTTACGGTGCAATGGGTGCTATCAACCATGTTTATTTTTAAGGTTGCAGGGGTGGTATCGGAATATTCCTGGCCGTAGGCGCACCTTAAATTATTGGCTACCACTATTTCAGCGCCGCCATTTACCGTTAAATCCTTTACCCTAAGCTGGCAATGGTAATCGCCCACGGAAGCGTCATAGGTAATCTTTATTAGTTCATAAATAGTAGCCTCTACATCCACCAAAATAACAAATTGCATATTGGAGAATACATACAAGCCGCAGCCGTTGGTAGCGTCGCCATTAAAATTATTCCAAAAGTCCATCTCAAAAGATTGGATGCTGACAAGAAAATTGTATGCCTGCTGCACGGGGAGGGGGTTGTTGAAAAATACCGGGGCATCGGCGCTATTCTGGCTATGCCCATATCCCTGCGCCTGAAACCCTTCCAGGGCTGGGCTAAGTACGCCCGGCCCGGCTGAAGGCTCGGAGAAATTTCCCCAAAAATACTGGCTTTTTGCTTTTAGGCCCGTGCTGCCAAATCCGGAACCTGTTACAAAATCGCCGGGCGAATTTGGCGATACAATATTGATGGTTACAAAATCGGTGAGCAAAATACCTTTTGGCACCAAAGTTAATGGCATCCCAAACCCGGAGCCTAAAGCGCCCGATACAGGGAAACCGGATAATGAAGCGCCCCAGGGCGTACCGACTATCGAAATATTGGCGGGGATAGGGGTATATTGTACCCATGTGCCATACATGGAATAATTTACAGCCTTGTTAAATTCGGCCAATATATAAGTTTGACCGGGCAGGAAACTATTTACCTGCATGTAATACACTGTGGTGGACACGCCACCCACCAGAAATGTACCTGAACCAATAGTATAATTAAGGTAATCAATGATTGTGCTGTAACCGCTAAGGTTATAGATACTGCCAATGGCGCCGCCGGAACTATTGGTACAAACGGGTGCGATAAACCCGTAAAACAATTCCCAGGTGTAGTAGGCAATAGAATATCCGGTATTCAGCCAGTCCAATACATCCTGGATATTGTAAGTGTATTGATATGAAATATAATAATCGCCGGAACCGGCATTATAGTTTAGCTGAAACTGGATAGAGCCACTGCCTAATGCTAAATAAGGGGAAAGGGATACGGATTGGTCGGCGCTTAAACCGCTGTCTAAATCGACCACTACATTTTGGCGGTTTTTAAAAGCCATCAGGTCGCTAAAAGGCTCGATATTGATAGTGGCAAGGCAGGTAGAGCCTTCCTGAAATTCGGGGTTATTGAAGTTTAGCATACCGGAATAAATTATTTCCGGGGTAGCCGTACCGGCACAGGCATATTGTATATCAATTTGTATTTGGGCTTCAGCGCCATAGGTTTGCCAGGCCGTTTTAATCATATTAAAACCCGTTCCCGGAAATTTGAGGCTGCTTGAATAATCGGTAAAAATACCGTGCCAGTTAGCATCCCGTTTCAATGATAAAACGGCTTTGTCCCAACCGATAGGTTCATCTATGGTCAGGGCGCCGAGGTTTTGTGTACCGGGAATGAGGTCGGTGAGGGTGAATTGCCACGTCATACGGGGAAGGGTTATTAAGTTATTAGATTATGCAGTTATTAGGGGGGAGAAGAGATATATTAAGTTATGGGTTAGTGAGTTATTAAGGGGGACGGCGTAAGCCGTAATGATAGTGGGTAAATGATGGTGTTTTAAGTGGGATGAATAATATTTTCCTTATTAACTCAATAACCCAATAACTTATTACTCTTAATATCTTCCTCCGATATAGGTGGTTTCAGAATTGCCTTTTTTGACGAATTCGGTGAAGCCGTTTTTATCGAAAATGGTTTTGTGTTCGGGAAGGCGGGAAATGTTTTTGCCAAATTCATTGCCTATTTCGCGGGCAAGTTGTTTATAGTCAATTTGTGTACTTGTATGGGTAAATTTCATCATTTGCTCTATGGCTGCCGGGCTAAGGGACGGGGTAGAGGCCATACGGGTAACGAGTGAACCGGCTAAGGCCGGGATTTCATATTTCCGCATCAGGGCCATGCTGTCTGGGTGGTTAATAATGGCGTAGCCGCCTTTGTCATGTATAAGTTCCGGCCCCTGTTCGCCTATCCATTTAAAGCCTGCCGGGGCTTGCTTAGTACCGGTAGCAAAGCCTTTAGCGTTGGCTATGGCCTGTATTTGCAGGCCACCCTGAACGGCAGCCAACGCTATAAATGGGATAGCTTGCGGAAAGCCCATTTCGCTGGTTTTCAGGATGGAAGCGGCAAGGCTTATAATGGCCTCGCCCATCTTTATTTGCTTTTCTTTGGCAGCGGCTTTTTTCTTTGCTTCAAGTTCTTCCTCTTCTATTTTTTTCTTTTCGGCGGCATATTGTTTGTCGGATATTTGGTGGCTACTGTGCATGGCTTCATATTTTTGCATTTCCGTATCATAGCCATTCATTTGTATTTGCAATTGGTTCTGTACAAACTGCGTCATTATCTGGCCCACCTGCTGTGCATAGCCCTGGTATTGCTGTATGGCGTTGTTAAAATCCGCTTTTTGCTTCGCAGCGGTATCTTTGGCTTTTTTCGCAGCTTCCTCTGCCGATTTATTTTTTACGGCAAGTATTTTATTCTCGTATTCCTGGGTAGTAATGAGTTCATTGGCATACATCACCGTATAGGCTTTTGAGGCATCATTTATTGAAGCGGTCAGTTTTACAACAGAATCGTTGGCTGCGCCAAGTTTTATGTTCTCGCCCACTTTTGAAGCGGATTTAGCCAGGTCGTCCAGCGACTTTTTTGTATCGCCCATTTGCGTAATGGATTTTGATGTTTCATCAAGGGCTTTTTTGGAACCGGCAGCGGCATTGGTAAACCTTGCAAACTCTTCTTCGCTGATAGAGCCAATATTTCTTAATTGCTCAATAACAGGGGTAAGGCCGGAAGGGTCGGCGGCAAATTCGATGATTACTTGTTCGGGCATGGTGGAGGTTGGTTATGGGTTATGGGTGTTGGGTTATGGGTTAAAAAAAACAGGCTTGATTTTCAATTGAAGATAAAGCACCTTTAAAGGGTGAGGCAGTGAAAGTGTTTCCCGTTTTTGCTACGGGACTAATAATAATTCAAAGGTAATGAATTATTTTGATATATGCAAATTTTTTGTGAAATATTTTTTAAAATGCCACAGATTCACTGATTTGCCAAAAAGGCGCAAAGACACAAAGAAAAAGACAAAAGCCACAGATTCAATGATAGAACGTAGGGCTGAAGCCCTACGCTATTGAGCCATTGAGGCTCAAATAAATTTATTACGGTTTTTCGCCGACGTAGGAGACGAGGGCTATTTTATCACCTTTAGGGCTGACGGCAAGGCGGTAGAAATTTTCGAGGGGTGTTCCTGTAAAATCGGCAATTGGACCCCACCTTCCAGACTTTGGCGTCCATATATATAATTTGCCTGCATTGCCCATATATATAGTACCATCAGGGGCCCAGTCGTAATCTTCACTGCCGGGCAGGGTGGAAACTATTTCGGTGGACTGTTGGGTGGTTAAATCGTATTTCATGATTTTCCAGTCCTGGGCAGATATTTTTTTTACATAGCTGATGGCATTTTGGCCGGGTATTTTGCGGATACAGCGGCCTGCGTGTATATCAATAGTTGTCAGTTTTTTTGTTTCAATATCATATACTTTAAGGGTGTCTTCGAGAATATTCAAAGCAATGTGTTCTTTATCAATCCAGCAGTAATAGCCTACTCTTTTGATGTCAGGAAATAAAGGTTTATTATCTTCTAATAACCATATTCTTTGGGTACTGTCTTTTTCCACCATCACTACGCTGATAAGACGCGATAAATCGCCGTCTCTACCCGGGTAATAATTAGGGCTATATACATCTACGCCACTGATATTTGTATTTATTGGTTTGGTTTCTTTATTTTTAAAAGTGTAACCATATATCCCCGCATTTTTTCTATATGATACATAAAACAAATTTTTCCCATCCGGGGTAAAATATGGTTGGTTGTCGTAGCCGGGGCGGTGGGTTATGTTTTCGGTATCGGAAACCGATATTTTCCCGTGTTTATGTTTCAGGTTGGCAAGGTAAATGTCGGTATTTGGCATGGGGTTTTGGGCCATAGCGGTGAGGGAAAGGGTGGAAATTAGTATAATGAGTAGTGTACGCATGGGGGATTATGTTTTTTGGAGGGCAAGATAGGAAAAAGTATATGAATTTTGAGTTATAAGTTATTAGAAAAGGGAAGATTTATTCCTTTTCCGGCAGGGTAAAATCGAAAAGTTCTTTTAAAGGGACATCCAAAGTGCGGGCAATAGCGAAAACAGTGCTGAGGGTAGGGTTAATCCTGGCTGTTTCAATTCTTGCTACCTGGCTTAAAGCAATTTCAGATTCATAAGCCAATTGCTCCTGGGTAAAGCCTTTTGCTTTCCTTACCTTCCTCAATTGCAATGCAAAAGCCTTGAGTCCGTTTTCGTCAAAGATGAGCAACCTTTTCACGGTGAAAAGGTCAATACAATATAAAAATAAATTATAGCAGTTGTGCTATTAAATAAAAACAATTACTAATTTGCGCCCTAAACAATTAATTAAAAAAGCAAAAAGTATGAAAAAAAATGTAAAAAGCATCATTGCGTTGATTTGTGTAGGCTTCGCTTTGATGTCATGTTCAAAAACAGACACAACGCCAGCGGCAGCGCCGACGGTTATGGCCCTACATTGCGTTGATGGTTCGGGAAACCCTGTTCAAGGCGCATCTGTAACGCTGTATAACAATTCGACAGATTGGCTAAATACGGCTAATGCAGCCTATACCGGCACTACAGACGCCAACGGCAATGTATCCTTTTCAGGAGTGAGTAGTCAGGTTTATTATTTTTGGTGCCTTAACGCTACCTCTTGTTTAGCAAATTTATCTGCACAAGTTACCCAATCAGCGCTTACAGCTAATGTTACAAATAACTTTACAGTAGTTTTAACTGCCTATGGTAAGTTGTCTGTAACCAATACAAGTGCCAGCGACCCTACCGGATATACAGGCCCTTATGAAATAAAGGTGAATGGCAATGTATGGCAAAATAGTTTGGCTGCAGGCGCTAATGCAACCGAACTTCTTCCTGTTGGGAATATCACTGTAGAGGCAATTCAACTAAGCGGTTATACTTTTAGCGCTACCGATAGCACTTATTCGCTCACAATATCACAATGCAATGTAACTCAGAAAAATATACCATAAATTTTAAAAACTTTAACAAATAAATATCCAAATCAAATGAGAAAAATTCCAAGTATGATATTGCTATGTGCAATATTAATGAGTTCAACCTCTTGCGCTACCATATTCGGCGGACAAGTTAGCGCCTGTCAAAGAACAAGACCAGCAGCAGGAGAACCTGCAAGGCCTATAAGAGTAGGGGCCCTGGTATTGGATATTTTGATATTTTGGCCTGGTGCGATTGTAGATTTCGCTGACAATGCCATTTACAAACCTTGTGCCGACAAACCAGCAGTACGAAAATAAATTTGTATTTGATGCACCTCATCGCTCAAACCTCCCAGGTTTTCAAAATCTGCGAGGTTTTTTTATGAATATTTGAAAACGAACTTTTTTATTAGATTTGCAGTATTAAGGATATAAGCAGGCTATGAAAGAAGAAAATAGAATAATAGAACTATTGGCAGAAATGCTGAAAAAGGCTGACAGGCATGAGGAAATATTAGAAGCCCATGGGAAATTATTTGAAAAGTTAGTAGGGCAGCAAGCTAACACCAATGTAGCTATTGGCGAGTTAAAGTTGTCAAATATGCGGATTGTGGAAGTGCTGGAGAAGTATGAGAAATTGTTGGAAAAATTGGTAGATGGGCAAGTAAAATTAGAGGATGGGCAAAATAAAACTAATTTTACCCTTGATGAGCTAAGGGATTCAGATATTCGTATAGCCAAAGCGCTGGAAAAATTCGGAAACTATGAGGAAAGGATTCAGAAGCTGGAACAATATATAATACGAAAAGCTAGCTAACCTGATTTCCATGTTTAAAGCCTTTACAAGCCGTTTAACTGCCCCTCAATCCATTCTCTTAACTGTGGTTTCCACATCAGGCCATTAAAAGCCGCTATTATTACTCCTTTATAAAATATTCGCAGGGCCGGGATGCCCATGATATTGTATTCTTTAGCCAATTCGGGGTGTTCGTCAAAATTAACTTTTATAAATTGCCAGCGGGTTTTATTTTCTTCGGCAAGCGAAGTAATGATGGGTTCCAGCATCCCGCACGGCTCACACCAGGTAGCCCAGAAATCCACAATTACCGGCAGGGTAAAACTGCTGTCAATAACGTCTGTTTGGAAATTTTGGAGTTCGTATCCCATAAATTTTAATTTGTGAATCTGTGGCAATTTTATACTAAAACCAACTTTGCCAGGTATTGGTGGCCCATTGATTTAAGCACTTTCAATTTATACCCGTTTTCTTCTGCTATTCGTTTCAGCGCCTTTTTATCGATATACAGCCAGGGGTAGGGTTTGCCGAGGGTATCTTTATACCCTAACTGATACCATACTATACCATAATAATCAGTTACAATATCCCGAAGCGAAGAGCGGTTTATTGAAATGATGGACACATAATTAAGGTCGGAAGTATCAAATATAAGCTGGCCGCCGGGGGCAAGGTATTTTTTGAGGTGCTGCAAAAAATTCGCCAGCCCTTCAAAGTCGCCCGTTACGCCAATGCCATTCATCAGCATAAGGACAGTATCAAATTTCTGTTCGGGCAGCGAATAAATATCAGTGCAAAAAACCTTATCCAGGCCCCTCTCTTTCATTATTTCTACCGCCCCTTCCGAAACATCAATGGCGGTAATATCATAGCCTTTTTCCTGGAGATAAAGAGAATGGGCGCCTGCCCCCGCCCCAATATCAAGGGTTTTGCCATAGCATCGCCTTAGCGCCGATTTTTCCAGTTTTGAAAACTCTTTATAACCCCTGAAAAATATAGCCCCCTCCA
>Ga0206800_1012_pt2 | contig 17715 bp, 14 predicted proteins | sample Alteio_BWOrgCont_64_FD_152898 | JGI IMG/M metagenome (GOLD analysis project Ga0206800, IMG submission 152898) | Enriched cells from forest soil in Barre Woods Harvard Forest LTER site, Petersham, Massachusetts, United States -... | ecosystem: Environmental > Terrestrial > Soil > Temperate forest >... | reverse complement strand
TCTTATGTCATATGCTAAACACATCTCAGTTCTGAGCAATACATTAAAGTATGATGGAGCTGCAATGCCTATCTCTTCACCTATCACCAGCTCTCCGTTTTTAGTGAGATCAGGAGTACGAATAGTAGAAATCCTATTCAAGCGCCCAGCATGCAAGGCCCATATTGCTCCATGCACTTCTTCTAGTTCTAATCCCCGTCCCTCTCTAAATTTTTTCACACGCTTTCTAACTTCATCTACTATCACATTTTTATCTGATAAGAAAACCTCTTCTTCTTTTGATTCTTTCTCATTTTCTTCAATTAAGTTTATTATTTCTTTTATTTTATCTTCTCCTATTGCTATTTCTTCTGGCTTAGCTAAATCTTCACCCTTTTCATTCTTAATTTCTACTTTAGTATTGTTTCCACTAGTCAATTTAACATCAAAAGTTAATGTGATAACGGCCTCTTGATCTGCCTCATCCTTCTTCTTAGCACGGTAAGTTAGCACGAGGATTTCTTTTGAGTTGCCTTGCCATTCAAATTTAAAATTAAGACCCTCTTCAGTTTTTTCGGAGGCAAAATACAAGCTTGTAAACAAGCTCTCTGACCAATCAAGAAGCCTTGTATTAGTACCATAATGCTGCAATAAAGTTAACCATTCAAATGTAGTTCTATGATTTCTTTCATACTCGGGATTAAGCAAGCGGAAGTGATTAAACATGCTACTTTCATCTTGATATTTATTCTTTTCTCTAAATACGTTTGGTATTAAACGCCAAAAATTGTTACTATGCCCCCTAAACCACAAGCCAAATGGATATTTAAGTGATGGGACTTGCGGATGATGTTCTTTTGGATCCCAAATTGCTTTACCTTCTATTCCAAGGTTACCAGATTTTAATGCTCGTGATAGTTCGACTAGATCGCTAACTGATCTTATAATTTTACCTGGTTTATTTGCCTTCTCATCTAGATACTTAGGATCATCTTCCAAATAATGCAAAAGAAAATCCCGAGAATCCCGAGAATCCCGAGAATCCCGAGAAGCAGCGTGGCTAGCAATTGTGGAGAGCCTTCTAGCACTGTTGGCCACATAAATTAATGGTTTATCAACCCGGTTACCTAATCTAAGCATGATTTCTACCCCTATAAAGTACAGTTTCCTTAGATAAAACGCCTCGATTATATTTATTTTTCATACTTTTGTAAACAATGTGTCCCTTTTGACCAAGACGACTTCATGAGCAGTGGGGAGTGGGTACTCAACTAATTGGGTATATGGTACCATGGTGGCTATTTTATTATGACAGAATCAGTCTTCCCCACACTTGTCTTACAAAAGCAGACTGATCATCTAAATTAGTATACAGTGATCCTTGATGTATACCAACTTCAAATAACTCAGTCCTAATTCTACTTTTTTCTTTACTTGGGATCTTTATCACGCCTAAGAAATTATCCCTAACTTCCCTACTTAAGAAGAGAAGGGGCTTAGTTGGAGAAAGGAGACCTTCATCTACTTTTTTCGTGGTATCTTTTTCAAATTGAGCTTGAAGAGCCTTAAAGTTATCAGTAACTGGTAATGGCTTATCTTTCTGGGTATAATCTTCCTCATCGGTTTCATACCGTTTTCCACCGTGCAAAGTAAAAACTCCACTTTGAGATATTAATCTAGGACTAAGGTGTCTTGGATACACTACTAGACCCCAAGAGAACATACGTGTAAAAACGGCATTAGCCATTCAAATGTTATCCTTCTAACAACTTAATGCTTGCCTAGATTCAATGATTGTAGATTGTATAAGGTTCACCAAACTGGCAAAATTCAGCAATGATTTCGTATTTGTGCTACTGAATTATGACTTCAATTGAGCGCACTGCTTATCCCAGGTTTCCCCAATATCGGCCTTTAAGAGAAAAAGAGTTGATAAAACTTTATACTCCTACGCCGGATCAAATCCTTTTAATTAACCAATTTTGTAGAGAGCAGCAATATCGATTGAATTTTACTCTGTTTTATAAAACATTTCAAAATTTTGGTTATTTCCCTGATTTTGAAGCTATCCCTAAAAAAATTGTTGAGCATATTAGGAAGGCACTTGAAATATCCTCAAATATTACTCCCATTTATAAAAGTACACGTACTAAACGAAAACATCAACAGTTAATAAGAGAGCTTTTAAACGTCTCTCCCTTTGACAAAGAAGCGAGACGTTCTGCAATTAAGATTGCTTTAGACGCTGCAAAAACAATGAATACGCCGGCTGATATTATTAATGTTGTTATTGAAAAAATGATTGCTAACCGCTATGAGCTGCCTTCATTTGATACATTAGATCGCTTAGTAAGACATTGTAAAGCGCGTATTAATAACATAATTTTTAACAAAATTTCAAACGAATTAAGTAAAAATCTCAAGCAGGACTTTGAAGAATTGATACAACCCACTGGAGAATATAACAGAACTGGCTTTAATCAATTAAAGAAAATACCTAAAAGAACAACCACCACTCATTTTAATGAATTACTATCTCATCATATTAATTAACATGAATCCGTTATTCATTTATTTAATTATCACTGAGTCTGACCAATATGAACATAGCCCCTTATACTATAGTACAACCACATGAACGTGATTTTTTTTGTTCTAACAAAGGCGATCTACTTGGTTCTTCTAGCCCACTATTGTTGTCAGTCTCTCGAGTATAGCCATGTAACATTGAACCAGTCTCATGCTGACGTTCTTTGCTTCTTTGAGTTAAATTACCACTTAAGCTCCTCTTTGATTCATCGGCAGTATGTGAAGCTGCAAGTAGAGCTGATGATAACCGTTGGCTGGTTTCTAGGGTCAGAGACTCGCGCTGGGTGGATCTACTTTCCAGTCTTAGTTCTGGATATTCTGGTAGTTTCCAACCGCCATTTTCTTCTTTTGAGAACCTTGCCATCAGTTCAGGGATGCGAAGGAAACAGGTTAATCTTGTCATGAAATGGATAACAGAAATTCCCCACTGCGTATCGGGCATAACCAATCGCAAGACGTATGGGTTCATATTCACTTTTTGGATCTCGTTGGCGAATGGCCGTAATGTCTCATGATAGTTTGCAAAGGCCTGAGGCAGATTTTCAGTATTTCGACTGATCTCGCCGGCCAAAACGTAGGCACCCACGAGACTGCCCGTGGTTCCCATGCCGGAGGCTGGCGATGGGCCGTATGCGGCATCTCCCAGAAGAACCACGCGGCCTTTATACCACGTGTCTGTGCAGACCTGAGCGATCTCTTGACAGTAAAAATTTTCTGCAGTCTTCATGCCTTCGAGGAACCGGTCCGTCTGCCATCCTGCTCCACAGAATCTTTGGGTCCAAAACTCCTTTTGTTGCTCAACAGAGGCTCTGTGAATACTTGATAATTCTTCCGAACCGCCCCTGAGTCCAAAATAGACCTGAGTTTCTGTCGGGCTGTGGTTTCTGCTCATAATCATTCGGCCGCCAGGGCTGATATACGTCTTACTGATATTATCGTCCGTCTCTATGCGAGGAATGATCCAGTAGGCTAAGTGCATCCCCAATCGTCGGTAAGGCTCCGGAGAGCCAGATGGCAGTATGGCTTTCCGAACGCGCGACCCCTGGCCGTCCGCTCCGACCAAAAGATCAAATGTGTCAGATGAGCCACCAGAGAAGTGAGCGACTACCTTCTTGTCGTCTTGCTCGAAGCTCTCGACGGATTTGCCAAAAATGTACTCCACGTTGTCTTTTGTTGCATCGTACAGTATACGCACAAAGTCTCCGCGCATAATCTCGTATTCAGACGTAAAAGTTTGCGCGCCCTTGCCAGTCTTGTTGGCCATAATGGTCCCCACGGTATTGCCTTGAGAGTCGACAAAGGATGTACCGGCTTCATTAACAAGCTTGCTGCGGACGACGTCAAGGAGCCCCATGCGCTTGACGGCCTCGATGCCTTGAGCGCGAAGGTCAATTTGCGCACCGGTGGCCCTGAGAGCCGGGAACCGCTCGACGATGACGACTCGGTGACCGCTGCGGGCGAGCCAGTAAGCTAGGGCCGGGCCGGCAAAGCCGCCGCCGCAGATGAGAATTTTCAGAATGGCCATAAGCAAAATCTCCTATGTTAGATGAGTATTCAATTCTCTTTTAACGAGGTAGCATCCCAGTTCACCTTGCGCTCTTCAGACTGGTGGCTATTTATGCCCCCGACGGCCCTAGAAGCCTTGCGTCCAAGTTGTGCTATCGCGCACAACTCTCCCACAAATGGCTCGACGCCAGTTTCGTTATCGTTCTATTTTGGCTTTGCCAAAATATACGATACTACTGGCTGAGAGGTTATCCGTTCCTTCCTCACTTCCTTGGCGGACAGCGGTGGAGCGGAATTACAACCGATTAATCATAGTTTGGGTACCCTTCGCCCAAAGGTACCCAGTCTCCTCCCAAAAGGGTGAGTATCTATTTAGGTAACATCTTCAATGCGCGCACCAATGTTGCACCATTTCTTGCGAATATTTCAGAAAACGATGAGGCACAAGTTTTCGACCTATCCATATGAAATGCTGTTAAATGACTGCCAAACCTTTTTGTTTGTGTTGATGTCGTCTGATCAACCGAATAGCATTGACTATTCGTCCTTTTGAAAGAGCTTGGTTCTTCGCGAGAAAAATCTGCCCTACTACTAGAAAAACTATGGAAATTTCTTCTAGTAGGAAGTATAGCGAGAGTTTTCGATCTATCCATAGTAAATGCCGTTAAATGACTGCCAACCCATTTTGCTTGTGCTGAGGTCGTCTGACTATTCGCTCTCTTGAAAGAGCTTGGTTCTTCGTGAGATAAATCTGCCCTGCTAGAAAAATTGAAGAAGATTTCACCATAGCTGGAACCGATTGAGCATCAGAAATGCTAGCACTTGTTTTATCCAAGCGGTTTTCAAGACTCATTTTATTCCATGTCACGATAGATAATTCATTGCCTTTTTCATTGTCATTTCCTTCCCCAACCAGAATTTTCTTAGAATGGTAACCATTCGCTGGATTGCGAATATGCTTAAGATATTCTGCGACAAGTGCATTTTCACTAATCAAAACCGTTCCCATTCGGAAATGAGGTTCCAACAGTTTAAGGACAGGCAAATAAAGACTAAATGCCCCATCGAGAAGCGCAAGATCAATTTTCCCCTTGAATCCTGTACTTAAGGTTTCGAGGGCATCTCCGATACGAATGTCAACCAAGTCGGATAAACCAGCAGCAGCAATGTTTTTCCTGGCTTGCAATGCCTTTGATTCTTCAATTTCGGTAGATATTAATTCACCACCACCATTGTCGCGCAACGCCGCGGCAAGATAAATACTAGAAATGCCAAAAGATGTACCAAATTCAACAATCTGCTTCGCATTTGCGGTACGCGCACACATATAAAGAAAGTCGCCAAACTCCGGTGTAACACTTAGATAGTGAGAAGCAAACTTGTTCTGATACATCTCCTTATAGTTTTTTCTCTCTTCTTTTAGAAGATCTGCAATAACATCTATTGATGAATATTCTTGCTCAAGTGACTTGTTAGCTTCTTTTTCCTTAGCTTCCTTGTATAGCTTTCTAAGCTTGGAATACTCTTGCTGAAGTGGCTTGTCAGCTTCCTCAGCTTGCTTGTGCAGCCTTTTAAGTGTGCTTGCTACTGGTTCAGATGTTAAGGTATCTTTATAATCCTCATGCGTATACATATATAATCTCCCTGTTAGTTAAGTTTTTACAAGATAATTGAACATTCAATAGCCTTTCCACTCTCGCTTCATCTATAATGTTGCGAGGAGTCGTTACTGTAAAATAACTAATTGGTATTGTATACTCGCTTTCAAGATGAGGTGATAATATGCCTAAGATAGTCCTTGAACAAAGGAAAACTCCGCGCCAGAAGAGATCAAAAATTACAAGAGAAATAATTCTCGAAGCAGCAGCTCGTGTTTTGAGTAAAAAATCTTTAGAAGGTTTTAACACTAACTGTGTGGCGGAAGTAGCAGGTATCAGTATTGGAACCCTTTACCAATATTTCCCTAATAAAGAAGCTCTGATTGCTGTACTGATTGAACGTACCCAAAAAGGTTATGAAACTCTAGGCGACCAGCTAATGCATGAGACTGAGAGTATGCCAATGAGAGATGCCCTTTTAAAAATTACAAAGGCTGTGATAGATCACAAATATCGTGAGCCATTACTCGCCATTGCACTTGATCACCAGGAGCTGCGACTTCCAGTAGAAAATATTTTAATTGATACGGATCAACGACTCTTAGATGGCTTTACAACCTTCTTATTACGCTATCGATCAGAATTTCAAAATGACTTCCCAGAATATGCTGCACGTGATTGTTTCTATATTTTTGAGGTGATTATTGCAGAGAATATGAAAGACAGCACTAAGACCCAGTTTGATTTAGATGTGCGAGTTACGTGTGCGATAATGGGTTATCTAAAAGAGATTACGTCAAGTTAATTCTTATTGCTTTCTCCTAGTGACCAAAGAAGATTTTTAGTTTTATTAGTTTTGTTGGAGGAGAATTCTTAAGATGATAGCAAACTCAAAAAATTGAGAGTATTAATTTAAGTTAGATGGTAAATTAATAGTCTTGTTAATTGTTAATATGGTAAACAGTAAAGAAAGCCATTGTCAGATCGACCATTTTCAAAGAGCGAGAATAAAGCATTAGCAGAAGGGAGTTTGATAACAGAAGTTCTATTGACAATACTTTCTAACGTGTTCACAATGCAATCAAGCAATTTTATATTTGGGGGAATTATGGCAACACCCAAGGAATTAATTCAACAATATATAAAAGACTCTGTCACCTCACAAGATGGAACGACTATTTTGGCTGGAGTTCTGGAGCGCTTGTAGCTCTCAAAACTACCTTGACCACTCCGGCTATCCAAAAAGTAGTTTTGTATGAGCCACCGTTATCTATCAATGGCTCAGTACCAACAAATTGGATGGCGCGTTACGATCAAGAAATAGCGGCAGGAAACATAGCCGCTGCCCTTGTTACCGCACTAAAAGGTCTAGAAGTGGAGCCTATACTCGGAGTAGTACCTCGCTTTCTGCTAACACCTTTCTTATCATTAGGGATGTGGGCCCAGACGGAAGCAACGGGTGATGATGTATCATTACCCGCGCTTGTTCCCACCATGCACTTTGATATACAGATAGTAAAAGATATGAGTGACACGCTTCAGGATTATTCCTTGTTACAGACACCAGTTCTGTTGCTAGGGGGTGCAAAAAGCCCAGATTATTTGAAGATGGCCCTTGATGCTTTGGGTAATGTGTTGCCACATGCCAAACGTATAACCTTTCCGGGGCTTGGGCACGATGGCCCTGAAAATGATGGACAACCAGATCTAGTAGCTGGTGAATTGCGACAATTTTTTGGTGAAACACCACATATTCGTGATGATAACAGAGAATATAGCTCACCCTCAACTACAACCACATCGACATCCACTATAACAACTCCTGAGTTTGGCTCTTCAGTTACTGTAGGTTTGAAAGATATTCATTTTGATAATCAATATCAGGAGGCAAAATTACTTCGACAACATAATTACTACTGCAATTTAGAAGATCAAACAGACATAATAATAAGCGCTCCCGAGAAAGTTCTTTTAACACAATATAAATTAGGACAGATCAAAAGAACTAAAGACTTGTATCGTCAACTTCCAGAAGGTGGATTAAAAGAACATATTAAAGAAAAATACATTGCAAAACCTGAACTGAATGAGACATCTTCTGCTCAAATGATTGACAGGACAGTTATTCGTGCAAAGAAACTTGCTTCTGTATAAGATGGGTAAAAATAATGAAACAATTTAGAGAAAGATATCAGGTACCAGTTATTTATCTGGTACCTGATATCGCATGCTACCCAGTCCCTCCTTTATGGAATTGCCGGTTTTACAATGGGTCGCTTCGTTTCAAAAGTTTTCAATATATGAGAAATCAGAATATCTGGCGATTCGGCCATTATACGATCTTGTGCAGCCATTGTATTTAGTATTGCTTCCGATGTTCTACGCAACATATTTCTTTCATAGGATCTAATTGCTTCAGTCATACTCGCAAAAGATTTTGACGTCAAACATTCATATAATTCAACGGCGTCTAACATAGCCATATTCGCGCCTTGTGCAGCAAAAGGTGGCATAAGATGTGCCGCATCACCCAACAAAGTAACGCCGGGTTTTGTTTGCCAGGTTTGATCAGCAGGAAAACCGTAAAGTGGCCGGGGAATAAATATGTTGTCCGCTTGATGTAACATCTGAAGAAGTACAGGATCCCAATCTACGAATTGATCCAATAAAATTTTGTGCGCTTTCTCGGGCTGTTGAAGATTAATGCCCTGCTTGCTTGCCCAATCTTGTTGGAGATTATTTTATTGATCTAGAAAGAATACCAAGAGGTATAGAAGAAAGTATCAATTTAAAGCTTTGGTGATCTTTTTTTAAATTATTTAGTGGTTTGACAACGCACGCTCTATTCAAGTTAGTAACTATACATTGGAATGTTTAATGCCGTTTTTACACGTATGTTCTCTTGGGGTCTACTATAGGCTGACTCAATTTTTTATAAAATTCAGAATTTGAATAATCGTGCGGTCTATCTAATGCTTCAAGCTGGCTTATAGCAGGCTTATAGCTAGCTGTAAGGCGAAAAATTGGGGTCATCCTTTTTTTTAGTGCTTCAATACTATTCGCTGAGGTCATTTCAGCTCTGATAGCCACATTAAAACCATTAGGTTCCATAACAGTGTGTATGTTTGAAAATTCGCCATCCAAAATATTTGAAACTCTATTTAAACGATCAGGATTTAAAATCCACAACGCCCCATCAGTCTCAGGACTTTGAGGTTTATTCTGATCCTGGCTTACAGCAAAATATAGTCCTATCAACAAGCTTTCTGACCAATCAAGAACCCTTGTTGGTGCTTTATAATGTTGCATCAATGTTAACCACTCAAACGTTGTTTTGTGTGTAGAACCATACTCTGCATTAAGTTCTCGAAAATGAAAAAATGCACTGGATTCATGATAAAAATCATAAGGAGGATCTTTACGAAAAAGGTTAGGCACTGGGCTCCAACTGAAATTACTTTATCCTCTGAATAAAAGGTTTACTTTATCATCTTTCTTCCGGACAGGTTGGCCATTTATCTTTGATAGAAGAGTAGCCTCCTTCAAATGAATACCCAATTTAACGGTATCTGCAACACAACTTATTGTATATTCTTCTTGTTTGTTTTGCTTCTCAAGAAACATTGAGAAATCTTCCGTTTCCATGCTTGGGGGAGAAGCGCTTCCACTCATAAATACGACTCTTAGAGATACGCTGGGAAATTTTTTGTTAACTAAACAGTAAGGATTATTACTACTATTATGAACCACTCTCAGCATATTTAATTTCTCCTATTCTTGATGAATACCCATTCGAAAATTATAATGGTTTTATTGTTTTAATAAAATCTCTATGATAAGCAGAGGGATGCATAGATTTTTCATGTATTCCAAATTCAGATAATTGTTCTCTAATTATTCCCTTTTTGTTACCAGCCACAGTCACCTTTCCTAAAAAGTATTCTGACAGATTATTTCTGCTCATAAAAGTAAGGGGCTTACTGGGAGGAAGTAAATCCATTCCTCTTTTCTTCTCAAGTTTCTCATTAAATTGCACATCTTTTAATTTTAATTCGGCAGCTAATGTGCTTTCATCTTCAGTAGGGCTGTTTTGCGATTCGGTTGACATATCCTCGAATCTTTTCCCCTCATCTTACCTATCACATTTCATCACATTGATGACATTGCCTTTATACCACAATAACAGGCTGTGATGGAAGAACGTTCTGATATTACTTGTGAGTTCATCAAATCTATCTCTAAACAATTATATTTGAGAATGTTAGAGGCTCAAAAAAATCAAGCTACGGAATGGCCTTGTTGCATGAATAATTGCGAGAAATAGGATTGGTTTCCCTCTTTGTTAAAAATAATGTAACTTTCGCCAAGTTTTACGTTTATTATATCCATGTTGCCTCACTTTCCACTCTCCTTCACCAAATACTTTTAACCCAGCAGCATCAACAACTTAATTCATGCAACAAGTCCCAAGTAAATTATATTTGGCATTTAGGGAATTAGGTAGGGTCATTAGAACAATATACTTTCTTGATTATATTAGCGATTTTGATTTAAGAAAAATTGTTCACGCAGTCACGTGCAAGAGTTGATCCTGTCCTAGTTTTCCGGACAAGTAAATTAAATTACTTACTGGAGGACAAATATGAAAGCATACTACTCATCGGAATTTAGGCGCGAAGCTGTTAAACTAGCGGCCAAGAAAAACATTAGCATTTTATTCGCCAATTGATAAACTGAATCAAGTGTTGCAATGACCAATTGAATCCACCGCGGCGTACTTTGCAAACCAAGAGCTGTAAAGTACGCATTTATTAAAGATCGTTCTCTTGAATACCCAGAGCGTTTGTTATGTGACGTTTTGGAAATACCAAAAAGTCTCTATTATCAATGGTTAAATATACCGTTTAGCAAGCGCGATAATCAAACCAAGGAGTTGGATGAAATGATTAAGATAATTTTTAATGAGCATAAACATCGCTATGGTTCAACTCGAATAGCGTTGGAGCTGAAAATGAGGGGGTTGGCTTGTACACGAGCAAGAGTTGCCACAAGGATGAGGATTTTGAACCTTGTGCCTAAAGCCAGACGCCGATTTAAAGTGACGACTGATTCTCATCATAAACATCCTGCAACAAGATTTTAATGCAACGAAGCCAAATCAGAAATGGTTAACTGATATTACGTATATTCCGACGGCAGAAGACTGGTTATATTTATGCGTTTTTATTGGTTTATATTCGAGAGCGGTGGTTGGTTGGTCGATGAGTGATCGTTTAAAGTCGAATTTAGTAGAGGATGCATTAACTATGGCATTGTTCAGACGACGATTCCCTGAAGGAGTGATAGTTCATACTGATCGAGGTGTACAGTATTGTTCTGGCCGTTACTAACAGTTATTAAGGGCTAACAATTTAATTTGTAGCATGAGCTCGGTTGGCTGCTATGATAATGCCGCGATGGAATCATTTTTTCATACGCTTAAGGTTGAGTTAGTACATGATGAAAGATATGAGACTAGAGAAGAAGCAAAAACTTCGCTTGTCGAATACCTGGAATGCTATTACAATCGCAAGCGTAGGCATTCTGCAATTAACTATCAGATCCCAGCAGAGTTCGAAGCAATGGGATCTGTGGCGTAAAATGGTGTCCGGAATTCTAATACAGGATCAAGTGAAGAGTTTAACGACTACGTCACCTGGATTGCTTTTTCTGATGATAAAATCAAAAAAAATCATAGACAAGAACAGTGGAAATTTATAAAATACAATCATCTGGTTACAAACATGGTTCTATTGTACAATGTCCAGGCAATGACAATGATTGTAAAAAAGATGATTTCGAATGGACATTTGGTTACGGAAGAGATTTTACAAAGGCTATCTCCGTATAGGAAATCATATATTGTTCAATCAGGGGTCTATGAGCTAACATAAGCACGCTCGAAATACCCTTAGAAATTAGGGATTTTGAGTTAGCGGATGCGGAAGGTTGAAAGTGGCTTTTGGGCGTCAACTCTCTGCTCTCGAAGGTTAACCAACTAAACATGAACATCTTGGCAGGAGGGTTTTATCTTTAAAGTTTAATTTTTAAAATCAATCCGCTATAGATACAAAACCTGCCGGTCCATTGTATGTTATAGCCCACGTAGACATTAAGTCCCTTCCTATTAATACCTTAAAAGGTTGTTCGCTTAGATTTGCTGCCTGTACCAAATGGGTTGTTTTTCCTCTAAGATTTGTTCCTGGAAAAGACAAAGCGATAATATGTTGAGTGACTTTTGTTTGCCCATTTGCTGTAGCAACATCAACATATCCCCTAGTTTTTAGATTCAAATTTGAAATTATCGAATCATCAATGGAGGTAATTGTGCAACCAGTGTCGAATAAACCTTTTGCTATCATGGGACTTGGTAAAGCGAAACCTGTTGATTGCAATATTCGCATCGTCTCAACATCAATACTAATTTCTAAGTCCATCACAATTCCCCCTGCAAAAAGACCATGCGGTCCAAACTGGAATGTCTGAATTGTATTTTCTCGATTTGCTGGATCAGGTTGGGATATAACATTAAAGTTAAAATAGTGAGCAATTGGCATTTTTAAGCTGCAAAGCTAACAAAGGCTGTGTTAATATAATTTACCCGCCTCTCGTCTGTTATTTCTTGAATTAAAAATTCTACATTTCCAAATTTATTGTAACCTTCTCTCAAAGCCTCTTCAGCAGAATTATAAAAGCCGTGCTCTTGCTTATTCTTGATCAGAACAAATTTTCCCTTGTTTTCTTTTAAAAAATCAGGCAGTCTTTTCTCAAAGAATTTAAAATCTTCTGTCTGTGACATTAAGTCCCCAAATAATCATAGGCTTTCCCATCTGCTTAATGAAGTATAATATAAACAGGGTGTGCAGATCAAGGATTAGAAAATACTGGCAACAGCTTCCCGCTAGAGGTGTAGATACATTGCCAAAAGCAGGAGACAACTTTTATAAAAAAGGTCACACCTCTTGCCGCTTCACAACCACTTTTGTCTCTCCTTTATATCGCAATATGCTGAAACACCTTCTTGACCTATCTTCAATTTACGTAAAAAGTTGGATTTCTACCTATTTTTTTTTAAGAGTTGTCTAATACAACTGAAAGACGAGCTTCTAATCCCTCGCTAGCCTGAGAATTCCTCGTCGTTCACCCGCATCGAATGTTCCACTAATACAGTTACAGTTTATAAAACTCTTACATCAATGTTGAAAAGACTCGTAGTGAACCACCATGACCCAGTGTATGCGTAGCATATTGAATATACTGAAGTCTGGTTATCCTACCAGTTGATAATATACGAAAATAAAGATACATTTCTTTAAAAAACTACCAGCTCTCTGCTTCTATTGCTAATAAAATTGCCATATAATACAGGTTAACAATAGACTTTGAAGAGGTTTTTAAAACCGTGTATAGTAAAAATGCCAAACAACCTTCTTTCAAAAAATCAAGCCGCTATCAACTATTAACTGAAGAAGAAAAAAAAATACTGATTGAATGGAATCAAACACGGAAAAATTATCCCAATGATAAAACTATCCATCAATTATTCGAAGAGCAAGCAGAAAAAAATTCTAAACAAACTGCCGTTGTCTTTGAAGATACATCTTTAACCTACCGTGAATTGAATGAAAAAGCGAACCAGCTTGCACATTTCTTAAGAGAAAAAGGCATAAAACCTGAAATGCTTGTGGCTATTGCTTGTGAGCGTTCTCTTGATATCATCATCGGTCTTTTAGCTATCTTAAAGGCCGGGGGAGCTTATGTTCCTTTAGATCCAAGTTATCCAATGGAACGCCTTAGTTATATGATGGAGGATACTAAGGCTTCTGTGTTATTAACACAATCTCATTTGATAAATAACCTCCCAACAACAAATGCTACCGTTATACTGCTTGATGATACCGCACTTTTTAAAAATTACCCTACAAGTAATTTAGGGCATACAAGCCAGCCTTATCATTTAGCTTACGTTATTTATACTTCTGGAACTACAGGAAGACCTAAAGGAGTAATGATTGAACACCGAAATGTCAATAGGCTTATATTCTCTCAAAATTACGTTGAGATTAATGCTGCATCCATCATTGCTCAAACAGCAAACATGTCTTTTGATGCTGCAACTTTTGAAATCTGGGGAGCACTTCTTTATGGAGCTAGGTTAATTTTAATTCCTACAGAAATTATTTTATCTGCCCTAACACTAAAGAGCTATTTGAAAAAAAATCGTGTTAATATTATGTGGTTAACAAAAACTCTCTTTGATAACCTATTTGATCATAATCCTAATATCTTTAAGAATCTTAATTACCTCTTAATCGGTGGAGAAGCTCTTGATCCAATTCGAGTGAGAAAAATAATTAAAAAAGGGATGGTTAATAACCTTATTAATGGTTATGGACCAACTGAATCTACAACCTTTTCAGTTTGCTGTAATTTAAGTCATTATCAAAATATTACACAGCATATCGCAATAGGAAAACCAATTGCTAATACTCAAGTTTATATTCTTGATACGACTCTCCACCCTCTCCCTGTGGGCATGGCAGGAGAGCTCCTCATCGGAGGAGACGGACTCAGCAGAGGATACCTTAATCAACCTCTACTCACAGCAGAAAAATTCATTAACAATCCTTTTTTAAGTGAAAGTGATAAAAATGAAGGGAGAAATCTTAAACTCTACAAAACAGGTGACCTTTGTCGTTGGCTCGAAGACGGCAATATAGAATATTTAGGGCGTATTGACGAACAAGTTAAACTACGAGGATTCCGCATTGAACTTGGGGAAATAGAATATATTCTAAAACAACATGCAAAAATAAAAGATAGTGTTGTAATTCTAAAAGAAGATAATCCGGAAAATAAAAAACTTATTGTTTATTTTGTCTCCAAAGAGAGCTTTCTTGATACTGAAGATTTAAGATCTTTTTTGAAAACAAAACTCCCTAACTATATGATCCCTTCATTTTTTATAAAAGTTGAGGATTTTCCTTTGACACCGAATGGGAAACTAGATAAAAAAGCGCTGCTAGAAATTACTCCTCAAGACATGGCAAACTATGTAGCACCAAAAACAGAAATTGAAAGATCACTTATTAGTATTTGGGAAAAAACTCTGGAAGTTAATAATATAGGTATTGATAGTAATTTTTTTGCTCTTGGAGGACATTCTTTACTTGCAACAGATATTTTAACAAGAATAAATAAATCTTTTAATATTAAATTAAGTATACAAGACATTTTAAACAATCCAACGATAACCTCTTTGGCACGAATTATTGACTCTTCCCCGACAGAAGAGTTTGATTCTCAAAAACCTACTCATTTTTTAGGAAAAGAAATCAACCTTCCACTTACATCTAGCCAAGAACAAATCTGGTTTCACTTGCAAGAAGCTCAGGGAGAACCTATCTATAACGAGCCATTTACTATCACAATGAAAACTTCAATTTCCCATATTATACTTGAAAAAAGCGTTAATGAGATTATTAAACGTCACGCAGCGCTCAGAACTAAAATCTCTCTACTAAATGGAATACCTGTGCAAAGCATTACCCCCTATTCATTCTACAATCTGGCATTTATTGATCTTTCTTCTATAAAAGATCAAAATAAATGCCTTGAAGAAACGTATAAAATAGCCACAATAGAAGCAAAAAAATCATTTGATCTTGAAAAGGACTTGCTCGTTAGGCTCATTTTAATAAAATTAGGTGAGACATTTTATAAGTTCTTTATAGTAGCACATCATTTGATACTCGATGGAATATCTATGTACAAGATTTTTTATCCTGAGCTAATAGAATTATATAAAGCTTCTCTAAATAATCATTCGGCAAAACTCCCAATGATTGATTTCGAATATGCGGATTACTCTCTATGGAATAAAAGTAGAGCAATTAATTTTTCTAAAGAAAAAAATTTTTGGGGGAAAGTATTAGAGGGAGCTGAAGATATTTCATTTGGAAAGATTAAACAGGGTTTTAAAGGAAAGAGAGAAGTTTTAGCTTTTGAAAAAAAATTAAGTGACGGACTTCGTCATTTAAGTTGTCAATATGGCGTGTCACATTTTATTATCTTCTTGGCAACACTTAATGTATTGCTTTACAAGTATACCGGACAAAAAGATTTATGTATTGTTAGTGCAGCTTCAAGCAGAAATCAATGGTTTTTGGAAAACACATTTGGTAATTTTTTAAATAGCGTTATTTTCCGTAATAACATATCTGAAGACCTTGTCTTTTCTGAGTTTCTTACGCAAGTAAATCAGAATGCTTTAAAAGTATATGAACATCAAGAATTACCTCTTCAAGAAGTATCAAAATTAATTAAAACTAAAGGAAGCGATAAGTTACCTTTATCGGTAGCCTTAGTGCTAGAGCCCCCTTTGAAACCAAATGATCTTAATTGGGAGCTGAGCCAACTAGAGATTCATACGAATACCGCAAAGTTTCCATTAACTATAGAATTAGATGAGAGACCTGAAGGCATCATAGGTAGAATTGAATACAATATAGAGCTCTTTAGTGAATCTTTTATTCAAAATTTTATAAGTCATTTCAAAAAAGTACTTCAACACATCATCTCTCAGCCCAGTGTAGAGATTTCTGAGATTGATATCCTTAACAAGAAAGAAAAGCTAAAAATATTGATTGGATGGAATCAAACACGGAGAAATTATCCCAATGATAAAACTCTCCATCAATTATTCGAAGAGCAAGCAGAAAAAAATCCTAAACAAACTGCCATTGTCTTTGAAGATACGTCTTTAACCTATCGTGAATTGAATGAAAAAGCGAACCAGCTTGCACATCTCTTAAGAAAAAAAGGCATAAAACCTGAAATGCTTGTGGCTATTGCTTGTGAGCGTTCTCTTGATATCATCATCGGTCTTTTAGCTATCTTAAAGGCCGGAGGAGCTTATGTTCCTTTAGATCCAAGTTATCCAATGGAACGCCTTAGTTATATGATGGAAGATACTAAGGCTTCTGTGTTATTAACACAATCTCATTTAATAGATAGCCTCCCAACAACAAATGCTACCGTTATACTGCTTGATGACACTGCACTTTTTAAAGATTACTCTACAAGTAATTTAGAGCATACAAGCCAGCCTTATCATTTAGCTTACGTTATTTATACTTCTGGAACTACAGGAAGACCTAAAGGGGTCATGATCGAGCATAAAAGTATATGTAATAGGCTCTTTTGGTGGCAACAAGATATTAACTTAGAATCAACTGATGTATTCCTACATCAATTTTCCTTTAGCTTCGATGGAGCAGTAGTAAGTTTATTCTGGCCTTTACTCAATGGAGTAAAAGTTATTTTACCAACCTCAATCGGGTTAGGAAACCCTAATTATATAGTACTCCTTATTCAGAAGGAGAAAGTTACAACCTTACTTGCTACTCCAACTGTTATGAGCATGCTTTATGACCACCCTCACATGCAAAAAGCTAAGCATGTTAATAAGGTTATGCTTGCAGGAGAAAATTTTACTCAAGATATGTACCGGAAGTACCAATCTGGACAAAACAAAATTTATAACTTTTATGGCCCAACAGAAACTACAATTATTGCCACATGCTATAATGCTACCAAGGAAGAGATTACCAGACCTTCAGTTCCTATTGGTTCACCAATTGCTAATACTCAAGTTTATATTCTTGATACGACTCTCCGCCCTCTTCCTGTGGGCATGGCAGGAGAGCTCTTCATCGGAGGAGACGGGCTCAGTAGAGGATACCTTAATCAACCTCTACTCACAGCAGAAAAATTCATTAACAATCCTTTTTTAAGTGAAAGTGATAAGAATGAAGGGAGAAATCTTAAACTCTACAAAACAGGTGACCTTTGTCGTTGGCTCGAAGATGGTAATATAGAATATTTAGGGCGTATTGACGAACAAGTGAAACTACGAGGATTCCGCATTGAACTTGGGGAAATAGAATATATTCTAAAACAACATGCAAAAATAAAAGATAGTGTTGTAATTCTAAAAGAAGAT
>Ga0206800_1063_pt1 | contig 17730 bp, 16 predicted proteins | sample Alteio_BWOrgCont_64_FD_152898 | JGI IMG/M metagenome (GOLD analysis project Ga0206800, IMG submission 152898) | Enriched cells from forest soil in Barre Woods Harvard Forest LTER site, Petersham, Massachusetts, United States -... | ecosystem: Environmental > Terrestrial > Soil > Temperate forest >... | reverse complement strand
TTCTGGATTGGACAAAGAGAACAAAAGAAAAAGATAAAAGAGCTTGAATTATTTAAAGAGAGGCAGGCATTGCCAATTCTTCTTGCTTCATACAACCATCTTACGGAGGAAGAGTTTACAAAAGTTTTACGGATTATAAGTGTGATAACCTTTAGATATACAATAATCGCAGGTCTGCATACCAACCTTAAAGAAGACATATATAACAAAGCGGCAATCAAAATAACCAAAAAGGAATTAATCACAGCTTCTGCAATAGCTAATGAAGTAAAAGTATTATATACAAGTGATGTGGATTTTAAAAATGACTTTTCAACTATTGCAATAAATACTAAAAGAAATAAAAAACTTGTCAGGTATATTTTATTTGAAATTGAAAACCATTTGAGCCATACCGATATGGATTATGAAGATAGCCCTGCCACTATTGAACATATTTTGCCGGAAAATGCGGGGGATGAATGGGCTAATTTTCCGCCTTCGCTTCAGGATTCGTTCGTTTACCGTTTAGGGAATTATACTTTGCTTGAAGACGATAAAAATAGGGAGGGGGGAAATAAGGATTTCGACAACAAAAAAGCCATATATGCAACCAGCCAATATAAAATAACCAAATCAATTGTTGCTTCTGACTGGACGCCTAACACCCTTGATATTCGACAAACACAATTAGCTAATTATGCTACTGCAATATGGAGGCTACCCTATTTTGATTGAGTATTTATCAATCAATCAATATTTTCCGCCCTCATTTGTGGGAAAAATATAACTTCCTGTATCGATTGCGCCCCTATCATTATCATGGCAAGGCGGTCTATGCCAATACCTAACCCCGCAGTGGGCGGCATTCCGTATTCCAGGGCGCGGAGGAAGTCTTCATCCAGCGTCATGGCTTCTTCATCGCCGCGCAGGCCCAGTTTTAGCTGTTCCTCAAAACGGGTACGTTGCTCTATCGGGTCATTAAGTTCGCTATAGGCATTCAGTATTTCTTTGCCAACGCATATCGCTTCAAACCTTTCCACCAGCCCCGGTTTGCTACGGTGCTTTTTAGCCAATGGCGACATTTCCACCGGGTAATCGGTTATAAATGTTGGCTGTATCAGTTTAGGCTCACAGGCATGGCCGAAAATTTCATCTATTATTTTCCCAAAACCCATTGTCCCATCTATATGTACCCCTATACTGCGGGCCAATTCAGCAAGTTGCCCCTCGCCCATCCCCTCAATATTGGTTCCGGTAAAGTGCTCTATGGCCTCAAACATAGTATAACGTTTCCATGGCCTCTGAAAATTAATGGTATGCTCGCCAAATTTCACCTCCGTGGTGCCATGAATATCCATCGCGGCTTTTTCAAGCATTTCCTCCACCAGGTCCATCATCCAGTAGTAGTCTTTATAGGCTACATATAGCTCTATCATCGTAAATTCCGGGTTGTGGAACCTGTCCATGCCCTCGTTGCGGAAATCTTTAGCAAACTCATATACCCCGTCAAAACCGCCGACAATCAGCCTTTTCAGGTACAATTCATTCGCGATGCGCAGGTACAGCGTCATGTCTAATGTATTATGGTGTGTTTTAAACGGCCTGGCAGCCGCGCCCCCGTATTGCGGCTGCAAAATCGGCGTTTCCACTTCCAGGTAGCCTTTATCGTTCAGGAAGTTCCGCATACTCTGTATCAGTTTCACCCTTTTTAGGAAGTTATCTTTTACGTGCGGGTTTACCAATAAATCCACGTAGCGCTGCCTGTACCGCTGTTCCGGGTCGCTGAACGCATCATATACCACCCCGTCTTTTTCCTTCACCGATGGCAGCGGGCGCAGCGATTTTGAAAGCATTTTAAATTCCCGCACATGGATACTTATTTCCCCCATTTTAGTGCGGAATACATATCCTTTAATGCCCACAATGTCCCCATTATCAAGGTATTTCTTAAAAACATCATTGTACAGCGTTTTGTCCTCGCCGGGGCAAATATCATCGCGGGTAATATAAACCTGTATCTTGCCGGTACTGTCAATCAGGTCGGCAAACGAAGCCTTGCCCATGATGCGGCTATTGAGCATCCGGCCTGCCAGCGTTACATCCGGGAAAGTATTGATTTCGTCCTTAAAGTTCTCAAGGATTTCTTTGGCCGTATTCGTTACCTTCCATTGTTCCGCCGGAAACGCCTCAATACCCTTTTCTACAAGGTGTTTCAGGTTTTCCCTGCGCTGTATTTCCTGCTCGCTGAGTTTATGCTCCATTAAGAAATTATAAATTATGAATATATATTAAGGCTGCAAAATTATTGGTTATTGCCGAGATAGTTGGCTAAAAACCCAATAACCTTTTATAGGGGCTTTCCGTCAGGGGTTGTTTCCATTTTAATGGCAAATCTTCCGCATTTTGAAGTGTATTATTGAATATAATGGTATTATCGGTCAATGTTTTGGTTTTATAAAGTTCCTCCAATTGGTTTAAAGTGGCGGTCTTCACTTCATTCTTATCGTCAAGCCATGCCACTTGCTGGCGGTTAAATAAATCAATATTGTATTTTTGTGCAAGGCCGGTCATAAACCGTACCGAATCATCAATGGAGCAGCCCGAGGCCATTATCTTTTCTTCATTTGCTTTTATGATGATAAAGTAATTATAAAGAATTTCAAAAGAGGCGTCCAATTTATTTCCGTGGGCATTCCATGCCGCCATAAAACCCTGCAAATCATTTGAAATTTGGTTTACTTCAACATCCGCCAACCTGCGGTTGCTCATATATATCCATATCCTTTCCATAAAAATGCCTTATCTGATTCTATTGCAAAATTACGATGATTTACAGGCAAAAAAGATTATTATTAAAATGTTAAAGAATGTGAAAATTATTTTTTTGGCAAAGTGTTTGATTAAACTTGCATTATATAATTAAGTCAAAACAAGAAAAATAAAAGAAAATGAAAAAATTAAAATTAATTCTCACGGCTTTAATGATTGCCTCATGCACTTATGCGTTCAGTCAGGAAGCCCCGCAAGGCGGCGGCCCCGGCGGCGGGCAATACCAAAAGAAAACACCTGAAGAAAGGGCTAACGACCAAACCGCAAGGCTGCAAAAATCGCTGCTACTTGATAAAGACCAGAACGATAAGGTGTATGCCATAAACCTTGACATCGCCAAACAACGCGAAGCCAAAATGGTAAAAGGCGACAGGCAGGCCAATATGGAGCTAAACCAAAAACTGGAAGCCGACCGCCAAAACCGTATTTTGGCCGTGCTAAACCCGGCCCAGCAAGATAAATACAAAGCAGAAATTGCGAAACAAAAAGAACGGATGCAGCAACGTATGCAGGGCGGTGGCGCTCCGGGTGGAAATTAATCCACCCACATGGCATTCGCACTATGCCGGCCGCTCAATAGCGTAGCGGCTTTAGCCCTGCGAAAAGAAATAGTTGATAACCTTTCCATTAATCATGTTGAATAAGCCCTGGTAGCAATGCCGGGGCTTATTTTTTATGATAAAGCCCATCCGCATTAATCTTTTCAATAACCTTGTCGGGGACTAAGTATTTTATACTTTTTCCTTTTTCTATCGCATGGCGGATAAATGTTGCTGATACCTCTACCAGCGGTACATCCTTAAACCAATGGAGGTTCGGAAAAATATCCTTTTCATCCAGCATAAACCCTGGGCGGGAATAGGCATATACTTTATAACCTGAAATTAGCTGCTCATAGTTTTTCCATTTGGGCAGGGTTTTTACGGTATCGGTGCCCATTACCAGCGCCCATTCATTTTCCGGAAATTTTGTTTCAAGATAATTCAGGGTATCAATACTATATGATGGCCTTGGTAAACTAAATTCTATATCATTTACCGCCAGTTTATCGTTACCGGCTATGGCAAGTTTCAGCATATCGAGCCGTTCGTATTCATCAAGCAGGTTCTTTGTATTTTTAAGCGGGTTATGTGGCGAAACTATAAACCATAGCTCATCTATATCCGTGTATTCCACCATGTAGTTGGCTACTATCAGGTGGCCGAGGTGTACGGGGTTAAATGAGCCGAAAAACAAACCGGTTTTCAATAGGGGGGATTTATGAGGTTATTGGGTTACTAATTTATGGAAACTTCTAAAAACTAACTTTGTTTAAACTGAAATGTTATCTATTAAGCTATATAATTTTAATTATTAAGCGTTTATATTTTTCTCTGTGCCCTCTGTGTTCTCTGTGGTTATATTTTTTGTGGTTATTAGAAGTGTCCTTATTAAGGTTTGGAAAGGTACTTCCTCACTATATCCTCCACGTTTTTTATCGTTTCATCGAGTATATTATTATATACCACGTAATCAAACTTATCTGCGTAGGCGAGTTCCTTTTCTGCTTTTCCTATCCTTGCCTCAAAACTTTTCTCGTTTTCTGTTTTGCGTGCCGAAAGCCTTTCGCGCAGGTTATCAATACTTACGGGGTGCAGAAAAACCGTAAGCGCGTTTTGCATATAGTTTTGCTTTATGTTCAGCGCCCCCATCACATCTATATCCAGCAACGGTGTTTTTCCCAAATCCCAAAGCCTTTCAATTTCACTTTTTAGTGTGCCATAATACAGGCCGGGATATACTTCTTCATATTCAATAAATTCATCCTCTTCAATTTTGTCAACAAAATCATCTTTGCGGAGAAAATGATAGTCTTTTCCATTCTTTTCATTGGGCCGCATAGGCCGCGTGGTAGCCGATATAGAGAACGAAAGCCCCTCCACATGGTGCAGCAAATGGTGCGCTATGGTTGTTTTCCCCGCACCCGATGGCCCCGATAATATGATAAGTTTATTGTTCAAGTTATTGAGTTATTAAGTTACTGAGTTATAAATTACCACGGCTATCTTCGTTCTTCCCTTAATAACTCAATAACCGTATAACTTAATAACTCCTTATAAAATATTCTGCACCTGTTCTTTTATCTTTTCCAGTTCCTCCTTCATCATCACTATGTCCTTTTGTATTTGCGCGTCATTTACTTTCGAGCCTATCGTGTTTATTTCCCGGCCTATTTCCTGGGCTATGAAGCCAAGTTTTTTGCCGGGCATATCTTCTTCTATCGTTTTTAGAAAAAGGGCAATGTGGCTGCGCAGGCGCACTATTTCTTCGGTGATGTCGAGTTTTTCGGCATAGAAAATCATTTCATGTTCGTAGCGGTTCTCATCCAGTTTGCCGTCTTTAAACATCGCCTCCAGCTTTTCACGCAGCTGCTCTTTTATCCGGGTTATCTTGTCAAGTTTCTTTTTATCAACATCTTCAAGGTAGGTTTCTATGCTTTTAATGTAGGTTACCATTTCCTTATAGGTCATGTCCCCTTCTTTGAGCCGGAACCCGTCAAATTTTTCAATGGCCTTATTTAAAGTTTCTTCTACTATTTTCCAGTCATTTTCACCGGCAGCCGCCTCCGGTACCAGCAGCACATCGTCCATTGCCAATATAACCGGTATTATGTCCTTTGTGGTTACATTCAGTTCCTTCAATGTTTCCTCCACCTCGCGGTAATAGGATAAAAACAGGGCCTTGTTAAGCGTCTTTTTCAGCAAGGCCGGATTAGTGTATTCCACATCAATGACTAAGTTCACCTTGCCCCGCTGCACAGATTGGTTAAGTTGGCTCCGCAACTCTATTTCTTTGTTATTGAATTGCTTGGGCAGCCGCAATGTCAAATCAAGGTGCTTGCTGTTGAGCGACTTGATTTCTATCCTGACAATAAAATCAGGGGTTTCATGCGTTACATTCCCATAGCCTGTCATTGATTTTATCATTTCGCAAAGATAGGGGGAGAAATTAGGAATTAGGAATTAGGAATTAGGAATTATGTGAAAGGCTGTATGAAAGATTGCTAAATATGGACTAAATGCTGGTTTGACGAAGTGATAACCCCGCTTCAATTCCTAATTCCTAATTCCTAATTTTTAATTTTTAATTTCATGTTACACTTTCTTCACCCGTATCCTGAATATTGTGCCTTTGCCGGGTTCCGATTCTTTGACGAAAATTTCGCCGTTGTGGTAGTTTTCTATAATGCGGCGCGAGAGGGAAAGCCCAAGCCCCCACCCTCTTTTCTTGGTGGTATAGCCGGGTTCAAATACACTTTTGAAATTGGCGCGGGGTATCCCTTTGCCATTGTCTTTCACGTCAATATATACATACCGTTTCCCTTCCAAAACGCGGAATATAATTTCCCCCTTGCCGTCCATGGCATCCACGGCATTTTTGGTGATGTTTTCTATTACCCAGTCGAAAAGGTTTTTATTTATCGCGGCCTCAACGCCCGTATTGCTTTTTTCCGAGAGGTGGATATATACTTTGGTCGAGATTCTTCTTTTAAGGTAATCAATAGCCTCTTCAATCACATCATATATATTATGTGGTATCAGTTCCGGTACGGAACCTATTTTTGAAAAGCGCTCAGTAATAATCTGGAGCCTGCTAATGTCTTTTTCGAGTTCCGAAATTACTTCTTCATCCGGCTTGCTGTCAATATGTTTCAAATAGTCCACCCATGCCATGAGGGACGATAGCGGTGTACCTATTTGGTGTGCGGTTTCTTTGGCCATGCCCACCCATACCTTGTTTTGCTCGTACCGGCGGCTGGAATTGAACGCCACATACGCAATGATGAGGAAAGTGCTGATAAGCAATAGCTGTACAAAAGGATAATACCTTAATAAAATAATTGCCTGTTTTTCTTCATAATATACATATTCGTAATCTTTGGCGGTATAGTATATTTTTATTGATTTCCAGTTATGGAATAGGCTCCGCATATACGGTGTATCTTTTTCCAATACGGGATTGGTGAAGTTCTTGGCTCTTCTAATTGTCCCATTTTTATCAACAAGCATGATAGGAATTTTATTTTCCTTGATGATTTCAAATTCAGCCTGTACATCAGTTGAAGGGTCGGCATTTAATTTTTCATAAGCATTGCCAAGTTTGTTTATTTTTTCTACCTCATCGTGCGACAATTCACTTACAAGATAATAACTAAACCACACAAAAAAGAAGCTGATGCACACCGCTCCCAGAAAAAGCGAAATTTTCCAAATCCGTTTGCGGCTTAATTCAATCTTCATTTTTATCGTCCAACGTAAATATTAATCAAAACTAATATATTCCATTGATTTTTACCCTGCCCAATAATAAAAAATGAAAACTCTATCATAAGGGCTGGGAATGATGGTGCTTTTCTAAACCTGGTTACGAGATTGTGGGCCCGTCCATTGTGGGCTGATTTCAAGAACTTTGATTTCCGGTTTTGTTATCTTAAATTTGGAAAAGAATAACCAAAACGTAAATAACTTGAAAACAAAAGTATTTTTAATGATTTTCACATTAGCATCAATCGGTTTACAGGCGCAGGACAAGGCTGTGGATATACTTAATAAAATGAGCAAAAACCTCTCATTTCATAAAAGTGTGAGCTATAATGTGGTAACGAAAATGTATATTGGAGATAAAGATTCTTTCGCCTCGTCTTATTCAGCGCATATAAAATTGATGCGTGCAGGAAGCGATTCTGACTTCTATGGGGGGTATGTTTGGGTTTCTACTGGCGATACGGGCTACCAGTTTTATGACCTGAATAATTGTTATAGCGTAAATACCATTAAGAAAACAGTTACAAAGAGTTATCCCCACAGGCATTTTGACCGCGATTTATTGATAACTTCAGGCGTTTGGCACGATTTTATGGACCCGCCCGCCACGAGGGATTTGATTAGTTTTGGAATTAACAAATCCCGCTATAATATTAAATTAAGCTTTGCAGAAGATACCATAATTGATGGTGAGAAATGCTGGCACATCATCAGAAAATATGAGGACGTACCCCTAATGATAAAGCAGACATCACAATCTTATATTAGAAAAAAAGACTATACGGAAGTTCTATTTCAAGAAAAAAGGCAACTGTTTGGCAGATATACTTCTTCCTGGACTGAGTATAGGACAAACTGCGAATTCGACAATGAAAATAAAGAGGTATTCAACACCACTCAAATACCAACTGGCTTTACGATTAAAGACTATGTTGTTCCCAAACCACCAGAAGACCAGGCGGTAAACAGCGCTGCATTTAAGTCATCAAAATTTGAGGCGTTGGATTCCGGCAGTATGGCCCCTGCGCTAAGAGGAAAACTATACCAGGAGAACTTTAATAATTTTCCGGTTAATTTTAAAGGTAAAATTACGGTACTTGATTTTTGGTTTATGACCTGTATGCCATGCCAAAAATCTATGCCCTATATGGATTCCTTAAAAGAAAAATACGAAAAAAAAGGGGTACAGTTTTATGCTGTAAATGATATGGATAATAATAGTAAAGCGTTGCCTAAATTTCCGGGTTTTATTAAAAAACACCACTTTAAATGCGATATATTGTTGGTAAACGGGGATATTTCTAAAAAATACCATGCTACCGCTTATCCCACTTTTTTTGTCATTAACCGGGAAGGGAAAGTCTGTTATTGCTTCACTGGTTTTTATCCTTATGGTTTTAAGGAAATGGCTGCCACCATTGAAAAATTACTCAAGGAAACTTCTAAAAACTAAACTTGTTTATTGCAATAATATTTATATTAAACTACAAATAATTGATTATTAATTATTTATAATTTTAATTTCGTGCCTTCGAGCCTTCTTGGCAAAATTACCCGCGTTATTTAGTAGTGTCATTATCCGAAATAAAATAAAATTCCGGCAAAACTTATCCCATAAAAGGGTTAGTTTTGAGGCAAATTTAAACTGCATGAATATACACGAATACCAGGGAAAAGAATTACTCAAAAAGTTCAACGTAAACATCCAGGAAGGCATTTTGGCCAATACGCCCGGTGAAGCGGTGGCGGCGGCAAATACCCTCCATGCCCAAACCGGCACCAACTATTATGTTATCAAGGCGCAGGTGCACGCCGGTGGCCGAGGCAAAGGCGGCGGGGTGAAATTGGCAAAATCAATTGACGAAGTAAAAGATATAGCCGGGAAAATTATCGGCATGACCCTTGTAACGCCCCAAACTGGCCCACAGGGCAAAGTGGTACATAAAGTACTTGTAGCCCAGGATGTTTACTATCCTGGCGAATCAAAACCACTCGAATTTTATATGAGCATTTTGCTCGACCGCGAGCGCGGGCAGGATGTAGTGATATACTCTACCGAGGGCGGGATGGATATTGAGGAAGTGGCTGCAAAGACCCCTGAAAAACTTTTTAAAGAGCATATTGACCCGGGCGTGGGCCTACAGCCATTCCAGGCCCGGAAAATTGCCTTCCGCCTGGGGCTGGAAGGCGAGGCCAACAAGCAAATGGTAAAATTTGTAACCGGCCTGTATAATATGTTTTCGAGTGTGGACGCCTCGTTGGTGGAAATTAACCCGGTGCTGAAAACATCTGACAATAAAATACTTGCCGTGGACGCCAAAGTGAATATTGACGACAACGCCCTGTACAGGCACCCCGACATCGAAGCCATGCGCGACCTGCAGGAAGAAGACCCCGCTGAAATGGAGGCAAAACAATTCAACCTTAACTATGTAAGCCTTGATGGCAATGTAGGCTGTATGGTGAACGGCGCCGGCCTGGCTATGGCTACTATGGATATGGTTAAACTATCCGGCGGCGAACCGGCCAACTTCCTTGATGTAGGCGGCACAGCCAACGCCACAACCGTAGAAGCAGGGTTCCGTATAATACTGGAAGATAAAAAGGTAAAAGCCATCCTTGTAAATATATTTGGCGGTATTGTTCGCTGCGACCGTGTGGCGCAGGGTATTGTGGACGCATATAAAAACATTGGCTCCATCAATATCCCTATTATTGTGCGCCTCCAGGGTACCAATGCCGTTGAAGCCAAAAAAATAATTGAAGACAGCGGCCTGAAAGTTTACCCGGCCGTGCTTTTGAGCGAAGCGGCGGATTTGGTGAAAAGGCTGGTGGTGTAGGCTATTTTTGAATTTCTTTTGAAGTAAATTCGTTACAATATAAAAATATTGATAATATGAGTACTACGGAAATAATTAATGAAATAAATAGCCTGCCCGTAAATAAAAGATTGGTGATTATTGAAAAGGCGCTATATTCTATTAGGCATGAAGAAACGAAAAATAATTTGAAAGAAGCAGCGGATAAACTGCTTAATGATTATAAAAGCGATAAGGAACTGACTGCTTTCTCTGAACTTGATTTTGAGGATTTTTATGAGGCAAGGTGAAATTTGGCTAATAAACCTTGACCCGTCAATTGGGGCGGAAATAAAAAAAACAAGGCCGGCAATTATTGTAAATGATAATTCGTTGGGAAAGGATGATAAGAATACCGGCACATTAGCTTTTAATCTTTTACTTGTCCCGGCCGGATAAAAAGCACTATCAGGTTTATTATTATAGAAACGATTATTGTTTCGCTCAACGTTTCAAATGCTACCAACGAGGGGGGCAAATAGGGGCTGTACGGCATACTTTGCCTTATTTCCGGCACAAAGGATTTATTAATGGTACCATATAGCATTATAAATATGGCGAAAATAATAGCCGCTATACCCGATACCCAAAAGCCAACCCCCATGCCGGGTAGGTAACGGACCAAATGCCCCGGTTCTTTTTTTTCTACTTCCCAAAGCGCCAGCCATATACCCAGCCCTATGAATACATAATTGAGCATCCGCAGCTCAACTACGGCCACAAGGTTAAACATCGCCATTAGCAGAAAATAACCAATCATAGCGGCAGAAGTGAATATGCCATACTTGATTCCTATTGCTTTTTTATTCAGCTTAGGGCTGCTTCTTATAGGTTCCGCGTTATCCATAATATTATAATAAACATCTGTTCTAAAAGTTTATTTTTTGGGGATAAATTATAACTTATAATCTTCTTTTAACCTGAATTTTAAAAACTTAATATATTTTAACTAAATATTGCACCAATTCTCATTTTTTTGTATTACCTTTATAAAAAAAATTAAGAGCTTATGATAGTAAGAGTATATCCCGAGAACCCCGCCCCCCGTCATATTGAAATGATTGTGAATACATTGAAAAATGACGGCGTAATAATTTACCCTACCGATACGGTTTATGCCATTGGCTGCGACATGAAAAGCCAAAAGGCCATTGACAGGCTTTGCCAGATTATAGGCAAGCGGCCCGAAGATGCCAACCTTTCGCTTATTTGCCACGACCTTAGCAATTTATCGGAATACACAATTCCATTTGACAACCGCATATATAAAATGATGCGCCACACCCTGCCCGGCCCCTATACCTATATATTGAAGGCTAACCACAAAGTGCCAAAACTTTTTAAAAACAAAAAGAAAACCATTGGCATCCGTGTGCCGGACAATAGTATCCCGCGTGCCATTGTATTTGCCCTTGGCAACCCAATTGTTACCGCTTCCATCCATACGGCCAGGGAAGAATACCTGATAGACCCCGAAGAAATACACGAAATATTCGGCAGCCAGGTGGACATGGTTATTAACGGCGGCCCTGGTGGCGCGGAAGTTTCTACCGTACTCGATTGCAGCAATGGCGACATTGAACTCATCCGCCAGGGCAAAGGTGAAGTTGAAGTAGTGGAAGCGTAGGAAATTGATTGTTGATTGTTAATTGTCGTTTGCGGAATTGGAGCAAGGATGATGATTGCAGCCACAATGAAGCACATTATTTCCCTTTTGTTTTTGCGAGAGATTCATTTCAGTTCCACCAGTGTTATCCCATCCCCGCCATACTGGGGGAGTTCGCTTTTGAAACCCTTTACGAAATCGTATTTTGATAGCAGGGCGCGGATTTTTTGCCGGAGTATGCCATCCCCTTTACCGTGCAGTATCCTTAAAAATGGCTGGCTGAGTATCATAGCTTTATCAAGCAGGTTTTCCACTTCTTGCAGCGCTTCGTCGGCCCGCATACCACGCAGGTCAATATCCGGCGAAAACTCCTGCGATATTTTACCTATATCAAGGTTGCCTACCTTTTTTATCAAATTGGCATCAGGTATGGCGGTAGCTTCCAGTTCGTTGATGTTCACCAGCGTCCGTGCATTGCCAAAGGCCACAACCGCCTTATTTTTACGGATTTCCTCCACCACCCCGCTCTGCTTGCCGCCCTCAAGGTTTACTATGCTGCCGGGTTTTATTTCAATATCGTTCTTCGTTTTCTTCTTTTCTTCTTTTATCTCCTCAATTTCCTTGGTCAGTTTTTCCCGCTGCGCTTTTAGCTCATTTTGTACGATAACGGCATTTTCGTCCTTTGTTTTCTTTTGAAAATCCTTAACAAGTTGCGAAAACAAACGCTGGTTATTTTCAATCTGCTCAAGCGATTTCTTTTTGGTATCTTGCAGGATTTGCTTCTTGCTTTTCTCCAGTTCATCTTTCAGGGCTACATAAGAAGCGATAAGGTTGTCAAGTTCTTTTTCGTTTTTTTCTAACTTTTTAGATTTTATGTCAACAATCTCTTTTTCAGTTTCTAAAGTAGCTAAGAGTGAATCAAAATTTAAGTACCCGCTATCCACTTTGCCTTTGGCTTTATTGATGATATTGGGGGCGAGGCCAATTTTTTGCGCTATTTCAAAAGCATGGGAACTACCCGGCTGCCCCATTTTTAAAGTATATAAGGGGGTAAGGGTTTTAGTATTAAATGCCATAGAGCCGTTCACCAGGCCGGGCGTATTGGTGGCAAATAATTTGATATTGGAATAATGGGTGGTAACTACCCCAAATGCCTTTTTGTCATTCAATTCGCTAAGGATTGTTTCGGCTATAGCGCCGCCAAAACGCGGGTCGGTGCCGGTGCCGAATTCATCGGCAAAGAAAAGCGTATTGCCATCGGCATTTTCAATAAAATACTTGCTGTGCGTAAGGCGGGAACTATAAGTACTCAATTCGTTTTCAATAGACTGCTCATCGCCAAGTTCTACATATATTTTCTTAAAAACCCCCATCATCGAGTCGGGGCTTACCGGCACAAGCATACCCGATTGCAGCATCAGTTGTAGCAGGCCTACTGTTTTTAGCGTTACCGATTTGCCCCCTGCATTCGGGCCGCTTATTACCAATATCCTGTATGCGTAGTCTAATTCTATTGAAAGCGGCACTACCTTTTTGTTCAGCTTTTCATGGTGCAGAAAAAGCAGGGGGTGATTAGCTTTTCTTAAAACGATAATCGGCGCATCGAATATCTGCGGTAATGTCGCTTTTATCTGTTTGGCAAGTAAGGCTTTGGCCCGAATAAAATCTATTAATCCGGCGAGTTGCATATAAAACCGCATCGTAGGTATTTCCGGCCTCAGTTTTTCCGTTAACTCCCTAAGAATGCGGTATATTTCCCTTCTCTCCTCTTGTTTTAGCTCAAAAAAATCATTGCTGAGTTCAACCGTTATTTCCGGCTCAATAAAGAAGGTTTTCCCCGTAGCCGATTCATCATGGATAATGCCTTTTATTTTGCGCTTATGCTCTGCCAGCACGGTAAGCACCCGCCTCCCGTTTTTTATACTTTCATGCCCGCTTTCCAGCCATCCGTGGGCCGAAGCAGAAGAAAGCAAAGCATTAAACGCCTTGTCGAGTTCCCTTTCCTTGCGCCTTATTTCTTTCCGAACCCTATCCAGTTCGGCAGAAACGCCTGCCCGCACTTCCCCTTCTTCGGTTATGACCTCCGCTATAGACGTCAATAAATTTCTTTTAAATGCCTCTTCTTTTAGCAGGGCTTCCAGGTGGGGGTACTTCTTTTCACGCTTTTTAAAATAATAGAAAATATCCCTGATGGTAAGCAGGAAAAGTAAGATTTGCAGGAACTGCTCCTCGGCAAGCACAGAATTATTAACATCAAAATAATTAAGTATATCACTTACATCAAGGTAATTATCAGAGGGGAACGTATCATCAAGTTCAAGCAGCGATTTGAATTCATTTACCTGGTGAAGGGCGGTCGAAATTACCTCGAAATCACAGCTGACCTCCATTTTCTCTACCAGCGCCATGCCCATTGGGCTGATGCACTTTTGCAGCAGCAACTGGATTATTTTATCATATTCCAGCTTACTAAGAGTAGTTTCGGGGTATAGTTGGGCGTTTTGCATAGCAGGGGCAAAAATACGATTAATAGGGGATTGGTTAAAGAGATATATAAGCCATCCTTAACCTATAGCAAAAATCAAAAAGTTATATTATTTATCAAAGCGTTTTTTTCTTATTGCAATCAATTCACTTGTGTTTAACACTTTTTTAAAACCTTCCTTTTTCAATCCGTTCGTCCAAAGGCTACCCTTGATATGTTTTGTTAATGCAACAAAGTCAATATCTTCTATATCAATCTCTTTCACTAATATTTCAGATTGGAGCCATGTTTTTTCTGGAATAATTTTTTCGTCAATAAAATCAAGTTTGGAATAAACACGGAACCTTAATTCATCAAGTTCCGGTTCAGTTAATTTGGAAATTTTTTTGAGTTTGCCCCAATGTTTTGGAATTTCATGCCGCATATTGTCGCAACTATAAAATTCAAAAAAGTCATTGGAATTGAAAATCAAATCGCCTATATTACTATTGGAGTAAAGTATCGCGCTGAAAACGATATTTGCGTCAACTATTATTTTCACTTAACAAACTGGCTGCGGTTTTCTTTCCACCATCCTTTTTTAACGTCTTTTGCAAGTTTATCCACGTCCACCTGTTTTGCTTTTGATTTTGAAGCTATTTCCAAGTAGCTTAAATAATCAATGAGGCGTTGCAAGTTTTTGGTATTAACGCTTACAGGGAGCCTTATTATCACTTCACATTGGGTACGCTCAATTAACATAATAATTATACAATCTTACCCAAAGGTAGCAATAAATCTTGCCAAATTATTGAAATATCTGAAAATTACAATTATTATTGTATTAAAAGTTTGTCTTACAAGCTATAGCTTAGGATTCCTGAATTACTTTAAGTTTGTAACTTACTATGCCTCCGGCTATACAGAAAATAAATCACCAGCCCCACTATTAGCCATATCACAAACCGGAGCCAGTTGGTGATGCCAAGCCCGGTCATGATGTACAGGCAGGATAAAAGGCCCAGAACAGGGATAAGGGCTAATTTCCGTATAATAGTAGCTATGGTCATGATGATGGCAATGACAATAAAAAGCAGCATTGGTATTTTAGTGGCGAAATCGTTAAAATTGAAGAAATCGCGCAATACATCTGGAAACCAGAAAAATAAAATGAAAAGGGCAAGCGCAAAGAGGCCCGGCACTATATACCTGCCGCTGATGTATGGCACTTTAAATTTCCCCTCCTTCATTTCAGGGTTGTTTTTCATGACCAATATGCCGCCGCATACCAAAACAAAAGCGAATAATGTCCCGATACTGGTTAAATCCGTCAGTTCCTCCATTTTCATAAAAAAGAGTGGTACGGCTACCAGCAGCCCGGTAAGAATAGTCGAGAAGGAGGGGGTTTTATATACAGGGTGTATTTTTGAAAATACTTTTGGCAAAAGGCCGTCGCGGCCCATGCTCATCCATATCCTCGGCTGGCCTACCTGAAATACCAATAATACGCTCGCCATAGCTACAATGGCGCTAAAACCCACTACATACGTCATCCAGGTAATGCCTTTTAGTTTAAAAATATACAAAAGCGGGTCGCCAACGCCTAAGTTTTTATATGAAGTCATGCCCGTAAGTACCAAAGCAACAGCTACATATAATATCGTACAAATAATTAAAGAGTAAATAATGCCCCTGGGCAAATCCCGCTTGGCGTCCCGGCATTCCTCCGCAGTAGTAGATATGGCGTCGAAACCGATATAGGCGAAGAACACCGCCGATGCGCCTTTCATTACCCCGTTTAACCCATGTGGTATAAATGGCGACCAGTTATCAGTACTGATATACAAGGCCCCAATGGCAATAACCAACAAAACAACAATTAACTTAATGGCTACCATCACGTTATTAACGTTCCTGGTATCTTTTATGCCCATATATACCAAACAGGTGATAATGAAAGTTATCAACAAGGCCGGTAAATTCATGATAATGGGGATATTGCCGATATGGGGCGAATTTTGCCAGGCCGCATAGGCATTGCCAAGTTTTGGCGACAGGTTATTTAATATAAACCCATGCTGCAAAGAATCGGATGCCTGGGTAAAACCATCGTAGGCAGAACGGTAATCGGTAATAAGGTAGGTGGGGATATTGTGCATCCCATAATGGCTGCCTACTTTATTAAAAAAATCGGTAAAATATTCCGACCACGACTGCGCCACTACTACATTTCCTATCGCGTATTCAAGAAGCAAATCCCAGCCTATTATCCAGGCTATCAACTCACCAAATGCGACATAGGCATAAGTATAGGCGCTGCCCGATACCGGAACAGTGGAGGCAAATTCGGCATAGCAAAGCGCCGAAAAAGCGCAGGCCACGCCCGTAAAAATAAAGAGCAGCGATACCGCCGGCCCACCCTGAAAAGCTGCATTGCCGATGGTGCTGAAAATACCGGCCCCTATTACAGCCGCTATCCCCAGGGCGGTAAGGTCTTTTACGCCAAGTTCCCTTTTTAATTCTTTCCCTTCGCCATCAAGGGCCAGTTCCTCTTTTGCATCCCGGAGGATATGGGTAATAGACTTTCGCCTTAATAGGCTGCTTAAATTCATAAGGTAAATTTGGTTTATCGCAAAGATGCGGACTTTTTTAAATATGAAGCTCAGAAAATGCACCAGATTTGACAATCCCGATTTTTTTCGGGATTGTCAAATCTGCCCAAATTACCCCATCGGGGTTCACTGTTTGTAGAAATACAAGGAATACCCATTTGCAACGGCTTTCCCTTCGCGCCTTTGCGGCAAAAAAAGTCCCAACAATTTAAGAATTCCAAAATTATCTACCTTTGAAAAATGAAGCAAACAGTACACCTCTATTTCAACCCATATACCGATTTTGGTTTTAAGAAGCTATTCGGCGAAGAAGCCAATAAAGACCTGTTGATCGATTTTCTCAATTCCATATTGCCCGAAGAACGTCAAATTCAGGAACTTTATTTTAAAAAGCCTGAACGGGACCGCGAAAACCGCGAAGATAGAAAAGCCATTTTCGATATACATTGCAAAAGCATGGCAGGCGAATGGTTTATCGTTGAAATGCAAAAGGCAAAGATGATGTATTTTAAAGAAAGGGCCTTGTTTTACAGCTTTATACCTATTAATGAGCAAGCCCCCAAAGGCGATTGGGATTATAATTTGGAACCTGTTTACTTCATTGCCATCCTTGATTTTCTATTCGACGGGGCAAAGAACAATACGGACTTCAAAATAGATGTAGCGCTGAAAGACCAGCACGGCAGCGTGTTTTACGACAAATTGAATTATAGCTTTATCCAGATGCCATTGTTCAATAAAAAAGAGAACGAATTGGAAACCCATTTCGACAAATGGTTGTTTTTCCTGAAAAACCTGGAAAATTTTGACCATATACCGGCCATACTGAATGAGCCGGTTTTCCAGAAAGGGTTTGAGATAGCCCGGCTTGGAAATTTAAGCCCCGGCGAAATGGAAGAATATAAACAAAGCAGAAAAATATACCTTGATATGATGAACGTAATAGAAACAGCAAGAGAAGAAGTAAGGCTTGATATGATGAACGTAATAGAAACAGCAAGAGAAGAAGTAAGGCTTGATATGATGAACGTAATAGAAACAGCGAAAGTGGAAGCTGAAGAAAAAGGCTTACAAG